>ULXX01067752.1_pt1 | contig 25226 bp, 23 predicted proteins | sample 1961621 | NCBI WGS metagenome assembly ULXX01 (sample SAMEA4835848, study PRJEB28245) | human gut metagenome | biome: gut microbiome; material: fecal sample | place: Denmark | collected 2008
TGCAATCTCCTGAAAGAATGCTTATAAAAAAGGTGCCGGGAAAGTGCGCTAACACTCCCCCGGCAGGTACGACGCATGAGCGTCCCCTTATGGTGTTACGTGGCTGAAGCCTTTTCTTTTACGCCCTCGCCCGGTGCCCGCCGGACGGGGGCCTTTGTTTTAGCTTACAGCCGGGACGAAGCCCGGAGCATCAGACAAAGGAGCGTCAGCAGCGCCAAGAGCACAAGGCGTCTCATGCGGCTAACCTCCCTTACCCGGCAAGCGGGAGTTTGCGCCGTACCGAACGCATGGGAAGAAAGCCACGTAACGGGGGACATCTTAGCTTTTTAGGCCGAGAGAATCAATATAAATGCAGCTTACTGGTATACCACTCAAAAAGGAGTACCTTTATGCTAGAGCTGCAAAATGATGATATTTACGAACTCGTTATAGATAATTCTTACTTCATTTTCATTGGCAATGATAGTTTCAACGAAGAGATAGACTATTTTAGTGAACTCAGAGTCCAGCAGCCTTTCAGCATCATCACAGATTCCGACAACAAATACTCAAAGTTTGGTGAAGTATTACTGTCGGCTGATACGAAGTCAAACAAAGATGCCTTTATTAATGACGCTATAGAAAGAATATCAAAAGTAGACAATATTTTCATATTCTCTGATATGAGTACTGATGAAGTAGCTAAAGAGACAGTAAATATATGTGAACTATCAAAAGATAAACAGACAATACTCATAATCAAGCCAAATGCTATCCTAGACGAAAATATTGCCACAAACATCCCCGAACATGCCAATATAACCATACTTTCACAGGTTAGAGATAAATCTTTCAACATCTTCAAAGTAACTTACTTAGCTATCAGCCATATTCTAAACAGCCTTCGCGATACCGAAGAAGAGCATATTTTCGGAATCCTCAGCTATGGTAGCGCAAATGGCGATCTCAGTGGCATAAAGTCATGCGTTCAAGCTATCGAAAAGCTAGAATCAAGCTACCGCGAAAAACTACAAGAGCTCAGTCTTATGCTTTCCGTTGGCGATGATGTATCATTTAAAGAGGTAGAGAACGCTTTCAAGTTCCCGGCAAACATGCTTGAATGTAATGGCAGTATAATAATCGACGCTGAAAAGAACCCGCAAAGTGCTAGCCTGGATGTGTTGGCGCTTGCTTTTGTGGGCTGATTGTCTGACGTATTTTTTCAAGTTTTATGGTACGTATGGCGTAGCGCAGCGCCATAACGCGCAGAACGTGTTGAAATCGAAAAATAAACACCATACATTCTAGATAGTTAAAAACAAAATCAATCGACTGCTAAGCGAGTATACGGGCTTAAACCTGTATCGAGGGTTCAAATCCCACCCTCTCCGCCAGAAAAAAATTTTCAGAAGTCCTTTTAGGTGCGTAATCACCTGAAAGGACTTCTTTTTTTATCCTCTGTACGTCCAGCGTAGTATATTGTTGTGCACCTTGGTGGGTACCCGTAGCGAGGAAGTTGTGCTAGAATATGTGTACCTTCGTAAAAAGGCCACCATAGCAAGGTGCACAATTTTTTACTCGCGTGGAGAAAGCACATGGCACGCATCGAGAATCTTCTCACAGCCAAACAGGTCGAAGCAGCTCTCAGAAAGGGTATTCCCGTCCAACTTAATGACGGTGGAGGGCTCTACCTGAGCATCACCGAAAAAAACAAGGGAACCTGGTTTATGCGTGGTCGCTTAAATGGCGTAGCCAAGAGGCGAGTCCTAGGCGATGAAAAAGTCTCTCTTGCTGAAGCACGCCTGCTAAGAAATGAAGAAAAAAAGGCACTTAAATCAGGTATTGACACTGTTGCAGAAAAGAAAGCAGCTTTAAAAAAGGTTGAAGAAGAAGGAAGAACATTTGGGATGATTTCAGAAGAGTGGCTTAACTTCTGGAAAAATGACAAAGATGACAAAACAATAAAGTCCACAATAGGCAGATTAGAGAAACATATCCTTCCATATATAGGAAAAAAACCTTACTCTAGCCTCGATTTTTCAGATTTGAAATCCGTATGCTTTATCCCTGCAAAAAGTGAACATCGAGAGATGGCAAACAGAGTCGCTACGATCATTTGCCAGATATGTCGTTTCGCCAAAATCAATGGCTATCACAAATATAATATTGCAGAAGATTTAACAGTTCTGTTTCCTAAGCCTAAAAAGGATGTAAATTTTGAAGGATTTCCTGCAATAACAGATAGAGATGGAGTTGCAGAAATGCTTCGTAAAATAGATAAGTTCGTTAATGCTGGTCGATGCTCACCGTATACTGGTGCAGCACTCCAATTATTTCCACTTATTCCTCTACGAGCATCTTCTATGCTTATGGCAAAATGGGAAGATATAAATCTTGAAGAAGCGATATGGAGAATTCCAGCGGAGAATATGAAAGGGACAATCGGACAAAGAAGAGATTTTATTATCCCTCTCTCAAGCCAATCTCGTGCCATACTACAGAATTTACAGGATTTTCGAATCAATAATCGTGTATTTCCATCTGGAGGGAAATTAGGACATCTTAGCGTTGAAGGTATCAACAATGCAATGCACAGAGCTGGTATTCCTAAAGGGAAAATGTGTATTCACGGTTGGAGAAAAGTTTGGGGCTCTCTTGCTCGTGAATACGGCCTTCCTGACAAAATTGTTGAACGCGGACTAGCGCACTCATCTGGATCATCTGTCGAACAGGCGTATAACAGAGCGCAATACCGCGAATTAATGCGATACTCCTTCCAATGGTGGGCAGACTTACTGGATGCTCTCCGATTAGGTCAAGATATCCCTCAACCAGATTTATCTTCAGAAATGCTGTTTTCCTGATGGAGAGATTCTATGAATATAAAATATTATCGACCAGCAAAAGATGGCACTCATACCTTTAGTCCGTATAGAGATTTTAGTCTTGTTGATCCATCTACTATAGTAGAAATGCGTCCATTCGACAGCGAATATATAAATCGTTTTAAATACGATTTATACGATTTTACAAAAGAAGAAGATAAAACTCGAATTTTCTTTATTTCTGAGTATGCAAAACGAAAATTCTTTCTAGATTGCAATGTAAAAAAAGACAACAATGGTACATACAGTAAAATATGTATTGGAAAATCAAAAAAGTACGAATATAAAATATATGACAATGAGGAAGATGTATTATCAGATGTTTTGAAAATGTTTTTGCGAAATCCAGGAATGATTGAGGCATTTAAGTATAACTATGAATTAGATAAGAGCATCTATGCCATAAAAGCAAAAAACCCTTATGAATATATACAAATTTTATACAAAACTATACTAGATAATGTTATATGCTTATTGAGTAAACCTACTGAAGAAGACCTGAAAAGAAATGTTAATGAGACTGAACAGGAATACATATTGGAGTTTTCCAAGGAAGAACATAGCATATTTGAATATGAACGAATAATATACAATGCATCACTGTCACAGTTTACCTCATGCTCCTCGTGTATTATAGCAACTGTAACCAATTACATAAAGAAACTCCTTGGATATTACCATGCATTTATCATATTCAAAAATATAGTAGACGACTATCATCTCTATATATCTGAACTATTCAACCTAACAGATATGAAGATGATTATATCCAGTAATTATACAATTCAAGAACTTCCACATTTTTTCTTCTTAGTCAAAGAGATACCTATAGACGACAAGTACGAAGACTATATCCATTGTCAATTTATTCCTAGCAAAATGAAAATAAATATCTCGATTGACTTTCACGGACAAAACTTTGACTCAATCGAAGTTGCAAATCACGTCCGCAATCAAGTCATTCTTACGTTGTTTGCCCATAAAGCAGATTTGAAAATGAAGTATTCTGAGCTAGAAGCAAAAACATTTTGTGAATATATTAATACAGATTCGAAGAGAAATGAAAAAAATAACTGCAAAACAAGAGCAAATGCCTTATATTTGTGGGATAGGATTCATATCTACGAAAAGAATGCATCTATACGTGAAAATTTTCAGCATATCCATAAAGAAATAAATGAAGATGTGTCTGAATCTACAATCCGAAAATACCATAGATACGTTTCAGCTACGTGCGAAAGTATAGAAAATAGGACACTACGCCCAATGTCATAAACATTCCAATAGCAACATATTTTAAAAGTCATGGAATGATAGCTGCGTGCTATCATTCCATGACTTTTTTATTACTAGCAGAAAAGCCTATCCCCACCTTTTATCTATGGAATATCAGCGTTGCTGACAACAAATGCTGATAGATGGGAAGCAGGATTCATTTCTCCACTCCGGTCTTTGGGGCATATAAAAATTGGGCCGCCAGAAAGAAGCTAGTTGTCACTACATCAGTTCTGGCATGAGAGGGGTAACCAGAGAACTGACTCACCTTCGCTCTCATATGTCGCGAAATCTCGTTCCATACAGCAAGGCTTATCCTTAAAGCAAAAATTATACAAAATCACTTATTTTTGACATGCGACACTTTTCTTCTGCGAAAAACTGTCTCATAGATATTTGAAATTACTGCATTTTTAATTGACCACCACCGTTAAGCTTCTTACTCTCTGCTCACAAGGAGTCGTTAAAAGCAGGAGGAATTGGCAATGTCGTTAAGTCAACGGATTCGTGTCGGAGAGGTGGCAAACATCCTTGGTTGCTCAAAATCTACAGTCTGGGCATGGGTGCGCAAAGGCCATATCCCTGAGCCTCATCGAGTGGGAACTCGGTTTAGCTTCTGGATTCGCACAGAAATTGAGGCGCTCGTCATTCCGGCGAAAAACACTAATCAGTAAGGAGAACCAGTATGAATACAAAGTCAGGAAGTCCTGCGCAAAAATTCTTAGCTCGGCACAAGGAATTTCTCCGTCACTGGGCTGATGGTCTGCATGCTCTGGAAATTGCTCAACGGATGGGGCTCTCACCAGCACAGCTTGCCAAACATAGTCTAAAGGCCTTTGAAGAGGAGGCCCCCCGGAAAATTCCTGGGTACGACTGCATTTTCTGGGACGATTTACCTAAAAAGATGCGGGACGCTCTGCCCAATGGAAAGTCAGGAGTCCTTGTAAAATATGAGCCACGTGAGAGCGGCATGATCTTGGAAGCTCTTTCCAGGGACTCGACCTCTCCGGAGATCACCACAGCTTAAGGAAAAAAGGAGGGAGATATTCTCCCTCCTTCACTACAGAGGTGACTATGTACCCTACTTTCTCGGAACCTCCTCGATTTCAGGCGCTTCGCTTTTTTCGTGATAACTTTCCCGGTTACCAAAATGTCCAGCCTCTGAGCAACGTTACACTCCCCTCCTTCACCGCTATGGTGGTCAGCGAAATCGCCACGGCGAAGGCAATTCCATTTGACTTGGCTCTTCTAGGATTTCTTCCCTCTATCGCGGCAGCGGATTGCGGTCACTCACGTGTCGTTTTGTCCGATGGCTCCACTAACTCGTTGAGCCTTTTCATAGCAGTCGGAGCTGATTCTGGTATAGGAAAAAGCCGTGCCCTCGAGGATTCGTTAAAAATTTTTTCCGACTGGGAACACAGCGCGCATGAAGTCATCACCACTGAGAATCAAAATCGAAATTTCGCAAACAGTCTTATAGACGAGCGTATCAAGGTCCTTGGGAAAAAATATGCCAAGACTGGTGAACAGACTGTACTGGAAGAAATCTATCGACTGAAGAATCAAAAAGTTGCAGAGCACTCCATACCACACCTTTTGCTTAGTGATGCCACAGAAGCAGCCCTTAGCCAACACCTGATTGATCATGGCATAGCTATACGGCTGGAAAGCGACGGGGTACTGCTGCCTAAAAAAGCTATGAGGCTGATGACGAAATCCTGGTCTGGAGAGAGGATAAGTCGTCACCGTATGACAGCTCCAAGTGGAGTCATTGAAGACCCTTTTGTAGTCGACCTCGTGATGACTCAACCAGAATTTTTCCGCGACTTTATCAATACACCAGATTTTCTGGAGAGCGGACTTATGGCACGGACACTTCCTTATTACTATCAGGATATGTGGTGCCCTAGAGTACATCCCCGCCCTATGGATGAAAATACCCTTGGCAAATTGCGCGAAAAGCTCTTGAGTCTGCTCAATGCCTCAAATTTTTGTAAGCAAAATCCGAGCGGACACCGCACCATTCCAGTCTCCAAGGATGCCGAAGATCTTCTGAGGGAAAACTGTCAAAACTGGACGGCACAGGCTAAGAGCGCATCCCCCCTGTACCGGGTGAGGGAATTTGTAGCACGTATGCCGCAGCATGCACTCCGCCTTGCTGGCTGTCTCTACTTGGCCGAATATCCCGTGAACTACGAGTACCCCATTCCGGCTCCCCTGATGCAAACTGCTCTCCATATGACCGAAGTTTTTCTGAGTCATGTTTTGCGCTGGACGATCAAGGATTACGGCGACGTACACGTGGAATGCTGTCGAGCCATCATGCAGTTTATCCTTGAAAAAAATTTCTCAAATGTGTCTGAGACTGTACTGAAGCAGGCTCTTCGACACAGGTTCAAGGCGGCGGATGTTAGTATAGCAATTTACTATCTTGTATCACAGAAGTATCTCTACGAAGGCTTGTCTGAATTTACGGGGACAGGAAAACGTGGGCGCCCAGCAGGACAAACTCTTTTTAACCCATACTATGACCCAACTGGATGTTCTTTTTAGTTGTACTTCTGATGTGTAGCAAGAAAATCCAACAGCAAATCGACATACAGGATTCCTCTGGAAGTGTTGCTTCCAGAGGAATCCTGTATACGATAACGCTTTTACTATTATTAGTCGCTATCCTTGCACTCGTCCATGATGACTTTGATAGCTCTCAGCACAGCAATGGCGATGAGGACCCATCCTGTTGCGGAGATAGATTTCACTTCCTCAGTCATAACGCGTCTCCCTGAGCAAAGCATGTTGCAGCACTTCGAAAAGGGCTGGTGAAAGTTCTTCGAATCTGGAGATGACTTTGCTGCTGGTATCTGGCAAAAGACTTGAAATACAGTCGAATTTCATGCCTATGCCGTAAACCTCCACACCAGTCTTCCTCAGTGCTTCCAGTGCCTGCAAACATTGGGTCACGTCATCAGGAACACCATCTGTCAGGATCAGCACAACCTTTCTGTTTTCCTTGAGTATGAACATCTGGCGCATGACCCACCAAAGAGCTTCCGCCAGAGGAGTTCCTCCATGAGCCTGCATCTGCATCCTGTCAGTCATTTTCTGCCCATGTCTGACCAGAGGGAACACACCGATCTTCCCATCTCTGTAGGCTGGAAAGGAAGTGATCCCAAGGGATATACCGGACAGATGTTCCAATGCCTTCCCCACAGCATAGCAGGCTTGTACTGCCAGTTTGATGGATTCACCGTGCATACTCCCGCTACTGTCCAGGAGGATATGCACTGCGGTATCAAGTTTGTGTACGCTGGCCCTTTTCTGGAAAACCCTGGGACTTCCCGTACTCAGTCGGTACAGCTTTCCTGTCTCCAGTTTACCCTGCCTGCCGGAAATAGCATGACGCAGAGTATGTGCCTGGAGCATACCCAGCATTCTGGCTTTCAGAGCCGTTGCCATGCGCACAGCTTTTTCCCTGTCCTGATCCGGTAACAGATGCACCTCACAAGAGCCTTCCACAGCCATCTCGACCTTTCTTCCAGACTCTCCCGCTGCATGTGCTTCCAGTTGCTTCCTCAGCCAATTCCCCATGTCTACTGGCAAAGTGTCCACGATTGACGGGATACCTGAAAGAATATCCTGTCCTGTTTCCTCTGCCGGTGAGCATGAGTTTTCCGCAGATGATGTTCCATGAGCTGAAGCCTCGGGTGTGCTTGCTTCGCTGCCTTTTTCCGATGCGGAGGTGTTTTCCGTCTGAGTTCCACTCTCCTGGTGTTGTTCCTCCTGTGACGGGGATTTCCAGGACTTGAGGCAATGTGCCAACTGGCGGGCATAATCTATGGCACTGGACGTATCTGGGCATTCCTGCCTGATTTGTGCAAGGATGAGATCCAGAGGCTGTCGCATACCGGGGAAGTGAGTATCCAGAGAGGTTGTTTCCTCTCCCAATGGTTGTGACACTTCAGGGACATCCCAGGAACGCACTGTCAGCAGCACATAGTTCAAAACAGAAAGAGCGGGGGATCTTTCCCCCGCTCTTTCTTTGGTCGCATCTTCCACGAAGAACCGATGTATCAGCTCGTGGAAATTGTGCCTGCATCCCGGGAATACCGCAGCCAGTCTGTTTTCCACCCTCCAGTCTTCGATGGCATTGAACAGATTTTTCGTCACCGCATCCAGAGCAGCCTCCTTGAATGCCTTGAAATCCGTATACCGGATATGGGCGGATTCATGGTCGATAAAGCCCCTGACCAAAAGCAGCAGCTCTTCCCCACAGTCTACGGGCAATGAAGGTAACTGGATCATGTTCCCATCCGTACAGGCATCAGACCCACCAATACGCACATGCACACCATAGGTATTCCCAAGTACGGAAGCCAGAAGAGGCAAACAGCCCAGGATATCTTTCTCTCGCAGCTGCATCACCACAACCCCATGCTGGGAATCTCAGGAAGTACCGGTGCGGAAACGACTTCCGGCAACACAGGCAACTCAGCAGTCCCGAAAGGATTGTCCTCATCCGGCTGAACGCTTTCATCCTTTTTGAGCAACGCATCCAGAACGGAACCGGTCGAATTTTCTTCGATGACTTTCTGGGCATGAAGGATGAGCGCATGACTGTCCTTGAGAAGACAGACAAGACCTTGCAGGAGGATCAAATCGCTTCCTGTGATATTCCCTCTTTTGGGCATTCTATCCAGAGCGGACTGGATGATATCAGCCACAGGACTCACATGAGGTTCCACAAAGCTGAGGCCTACCAGTTTGGATTGGAGAGTGCGCAAAGGTGACAGGGCCTTGTGAGTCACTTCTGTCCTTCCCTCATAAACACGCTTCCAGATATCCTTTGCAGTCCGGGACAGATCATCGAAAAGAGTGTTACCGAGCCCTTCCACTTCTTCCGCCAGACCAGATTCCAGAACTGCCTTTTCATCAGGATGCTGCTCCAGGGGGGATACCTTGTACAGCTGCCAGCGAAAGTCCATGCGAGCCCGAACATATTCAGGACTTACCGTGGAATCTCGGATGATTTCCGACCACTGGGAATGCTTGTCTATCCAGGCTTTGACGGATTCATCATAATCCGCCAGGAATGCTTCTTTTTCCCGCAGGAATTCGTCTCGGATGGCCACCAGTTCCTGGATGATGGCACCAGCTTTCTCTTCCGGAATAGCCCAGCCAGACATGAAACGTACTCCATGCCTGTCCAGAAAACTGAAAGCACGGGCTTTCAAGGTAGAGAAAATCTTCAACGAACTGGGATCGGCGATACGCTTGGAACCCAAAGAAGCCAGGTCTTCGGGAGGAAGTTCAGCGCCACCGAAGTCTTCCACGGTCATTTTTTTCCGAGCTGACCAGAGACTGATATCCAGGTTCAGAGCCAGCAGATTGTCCAGGATGCGGATATCGGAAATGATCTGGGTCATATGATCCTCCTAAATGGAGCTTTTGGTTTTGATGAGGGCATACCCTTCACGCAACTTTTTGGCGGCTCGGGATGTCAGTTCCAGTATGGGGCTTTTGTCCTTGCAGGTATCCACGGGAACAAAATGCTGCTGTCCGCTTTGTCCAGTACGTCCCCAGGTAATCGTCAGTCCTTCAGCACCAGCATCGCCTACCCAATCCTTGGTCAGAGTTTGCCCATCCAGTACGTATTCCTTGCGCAGGAAAATACGGGGATAGGGAACAGCACTACTCCGCTGGCAATGCAGCTTCACGAACCCGAGTGCTTCCTCTCCCATGAGTAGATCACTTCCATTCCCTGTCAGATGCGGAAACATGCGTTGAGCCAGTTCATGCAGCATGGCTCTGGTCTCACGTGAAGCCCTGTAGGCAAGAGCTCTGTCCAAAGCATATGTCACCGGCTGGATTCCCTGTTTTGCCAGTGGCTGGAAACGCAAGGTCAAAGCGCCCCAGCGCAAAAGACTACGCGTGGAGAAGGTGATCTCGATGCTGCCGCTCAGAGTGCTTCCACTCACCTCTCCCATGAACAACCTGCGGACTTCATTGGCATAGTCCACCATCGTTTCACACAGGGATACGGGCAACGCCGGATAGCGATCCCGTAAGAGCTTCTTTTCCACAGAGGGATCAGGGTAGCCCATCTCGCAAAGGATGAATCGATCCGTGAAAGCCAGGTTCTGCCGCTGAGTTCCCTGGTAAAGACCGGTGTCATCCCCTGCGCCATTGGTATTGGCTGTAGCCACGAATCGGAACATAGGATGAGGGATGATGAGTTCCCCACCATTTTCCGGGATACACAGAGGAGAACCGTCCAGGATACCATGCAGTCCTGCTGCGACTTCCGGTGAAGCCATATCCAGCTCATTGACCAGACAGATGCCTCCGTAACGCATAGCAAGCGCAAGTGGTCCGTATTCGTAGGACATGCTCCCTTCATGCACGGTCAAATGTCCTGTGAGATCAGCGAACTCCAACCTGCCGTGTCCCGTCACTTCGAACAGGGGATAGTTCAAGCGTGCAGCCAGTTGTTTGACACACGATGTTTTCCCACAACCGGAAGGGCCAAAGATGTACAGGGGTTCCTCCGGGGAAAGCAGCCAGACGATGATGTCCCTGCTTGATTCATGGAACAGGTAATTGGGGTCCAGCCTGGGGGTATACAGAGAGGGGGTGGCATATCCCTTGATGGGAGTACCGGAAGGATTGCCGCTAAAAATCTGACCAGCATCCAGTTCGATGACCTGAAGCCGGCTCAATTCGTCAGATATGGTTTGCATCGCCATCTCCTTGAAATACAAAAAGGCCCCTGATCCGTTGAGGAATCAGGGGCCTTTTTCGTTGTATCTGGTTACTAAAGGGGAATGTAGTTACCGAAAGAGTTGTCCAAAATGGTCACCTTGTCAGCCAATTGCATGGCACGTGGCAGATTTTCAAGACTTCTAGCATAACGACGGATAACATCTTGAGCAGGAACGTCATGGCCTCCACGGGCAACACGAGCTGCTACACGCTGCAAAGCCAATTCAGGACTGGACAAACGAATATACACCAGCTCAATCTGATAGCCTCGTTGTCGGGCTTCTGCCATCAGGGTAAAGTCAAAGTGAGCCGTCAGGGTTGACTCCCTGGCAAAGGAAACCCCCTCCTGTAAAAATACACGCGCCATACGTACAGCAGCCTTGCCTGCCGCCATAGGCGATAATCCATCTGCCGCCAGTTTGTCAGGATCAATCACCAACAGATTTTCCCTGAGAGCGACAGTTCTTGTGAACGTGCTTTTGCCAGCACCATTGGGGCCACAAATACACAAGAGCCGTGGCATTTACTGCTCCATTTTTTCCGGGACAGGCAATGACGTTTTTTCTATGTGCCCGTCAGGATAACGCAGAACATAGTGCCCATCCTGGTCGATATAGTTCAGCGGTATTCCCTTCTCGAGTTCTTTTTGCAGGATAACATGCTGATTTTCCACAGCAGTTTCAACAAGTTCTTCCAACGTCAGAGGCATGTCAAACTCCTGTTGCCATCATGGCTGTTTGAAGATTCCTTAGGAGATTGTGACGTAAGAGGGCGTCACAGGCAAGATACCTCCCCTACCCTTCAATAGCTTCTCTCATGGAGATGCCACGGGACACCTCCATTTCAAAAGGATTCTCGCACCAGCTACCGTCTGTCTCCACATCATCGAATTCCTCTCCGATCCGGATGAAGTAGAAGTCTTGGGCATCGAGTTCGTTGAGCTGTGCTTGCAGCCAGTTGATCTCGGGAAACGTGCTGTACCACTTGGTCCAGTTCCAGAACCAGAGCTGATCGCCTTCTTTGCTCGTGTAGTGGGTATCCGCATGCGCCAACAGGTTTTCGACAACTGTGCGCAGTTCCGAATCTTCCAGCGTTGTCAGTTTTCCAGTGAGCTGCTTGTAGCCTGCGGCAGAAATGGTGAGGCCAACTTCAGAGTAGTATCCCATGATGTCTCCTTACAGGATGAGGGGGTTAGTGGATGGGAGTGATGGACAAACGGGCAACAGGCTTTCCTTCCTGCTCATGCCGCTGGAACAATGCGTCCACATCGATATGATCAAGACCTTCCTCATGGAAGATATGCGCCAATTCCTGTGCCAAACCCTTGCGATCCAGAGTACGTCGGCCAGATGACATACCCAGACGAAAACGATGCTGTCCTGTACTTATCCAATCCGTAGTGGATGCGAGTTGATGCGCCTGTTTGAGAGCGCTTTCGATCTCCTTGATACGGATATCCAGGGTGGAACGTTCTTCTTTGAGCTGTTCAAGTCTGGTCACAGCAGGTTCCCATTGCGGTTGAAAATCCCCCTGACGGAATTTGGGGCATCCCTCATTGAATGAGCAGGTAGCGCACAGAAGATGGAATCCCCTGGCATAACGGATAGCATCCAGTTCACGCTGCTGTTGTCTACATGAACAGGTCTCCTGCCAGAATTGTTCAGCCGTTTTGCCTACAACTTCCAAGGTCTCTTTTCCCGAAACAAATGGGCCAAATACCCGACAGTCTTTCATGGATAGGTAGAGCAACCAGCCTTCCAGATCGATTCCCTCTGGAGTATCCGGCATAACCAGTCCCCATTGCAGCTTGCATATCTCCGGAAAGGTTCGAGCATGGCATATCTGTTCCCCGGAAGTGTTCCTCACGGAGAAAACAGATTGATGCCACAAGGCAGCCAGAAGACTCGTTTGACCTTTGACCTGGATCAGATGTGATGGGTATGGTTCTGTAGGAATGTTTTCCGTACTTTTTACCTCCAGAATACGAACCGCCTTCCTGGGGGAATCCCATACCAGGGTGAAATCCAGATGTGCCCGGATGGGTGTATCCTTGTATATCCAGTTGATCTCCAGCTGAGGGAGAACACGCAGGCCAAGCGCAGATAATCCTTCCCCGATACCCTGTTCAAACCAGTGACCACGTTGCAGAGGAAGCAGGCGATCAAGGTTTTCCGGCTCAGGAAAGATCCTGGAAGCCACCGCAGCCCGGGGACATTCCAAATACTTGCCCACATCGCTCATACCGACATATGAGGTACGATCTCCAAGCATGGCATGCGTCTGGGAACGTGAAGAAACGAGAAAGCCCTGCCGGATCACTTCCAGCAGGGCTTTCTCTCGTACAAGAGATGAGGGTGTCATGTCCTCTCCTTCAGGTTAGGCAGTTCCGGCATACTTCCACCAGAACTTGCGCTGTGCATTCCAACGAAAACCAGCACCCGAAAGTATCTCACTGCGAGTCTGGGTATCTCCTGTAGCCACGATGCACTCCCTTCCATCCTGTGTGCTGACTATCTGGTAGCTCACGCCATCCAGTTGGGGGAGATCTGCGAAAGGTCCATATTTCCGTTTTGAGGTGCCTGAATTTTTATCCGCCTGTATTCGCCTATCCTGAAAGCCTTTTTGCACCTGAGCCCCGTTTCTAGGCTGTTTCACGTGTCCAGGTGTTTTTGGGTACATTTTTGCGGCTTCTCCATCGTCATCTTCCTCTGTGATCATGCCCAGCATGGCTGTCAGAGCATAACGTCTGGCATAAGTAATGGCGCTGCCCATCCCCTGCGGATCAGCTTTTGGCAGAGGAACGACTGCCAAGGAGCTTTGCCACTGACCGGATTCCGCATGTGTGAGTTTCGTCAGCAAACCGATATGTCCCGGACCAAGTTCCACAGGAGCAGGGACAGGAAGCTGGGTCATCCAGATACCATGTGTGAGAAGGACATCACGGCAAGCCTCCATGACTGAGTTGAGCGTGGCGTAATTGCTTCGGGTGAAAGGATTGGTGCCATCTCTGGCCGCAGGCAACAATTCGCGCTGTACCGCGATAAGAGCCTTGGCCAGTTCCGATATTTCAGCAGAACAGTATTCCAGCATGAGACCTCCCTACGGAAAAAAAGAAGCCCCGGAAGATGAATCCTCCGAAGCCACATGTGTTTCTTTTTGGTAATATATATTTGAAATTTTTCGATTTCTTTATTTCAAACTCTGGATGATCTTTTCCGCGAGAAGCACACGAAATTGTTATAGCTGCCTTTTAGCCAATGCCGATATGAATTGTTTTACGTCATCTCTATGAGATAATCCATTTACATTCAGAGCAGTTATAAGCTCATTCTTATATCTATTATAGTCAATTTTTGAAAATTCTTGGAGCTCTTTTTCTATTTTCATCTTAGTAAGGTCTGAATAGGAATAGCTATCTATTAAGGCACTTTTTAGTAGCCAAAATAAAGGGAATGTAATTGCAAGGCCGCCCAACAATACTTCAAAAAATCTTCCTAATGTTGCATCATGAAATAAACTCATTGAAGCAACAAGAATTCCTACAAAAACAATCCACTTTATATATAACGTTTCAGTGTAATTATCTTTATCGCGGGCTATTTCGTCTGAATATTTAACTAAAAGTTCTTTTTGCTTTTCGCTAACTCTCTCACTGTGTTTTAACGATATAGACATTTTAATGTCTTCAAATTTTCTCCATTCAGCATATTCCTTTTCTCTTTTTTGTTGTTCAAGCCGTTCTCGAGATCTTACATCTTCTATTGACTCTTTATGGTGTATTTTCCCAGATGCAACATGTTCAATTGTTCTTATGCATGTTTTAACATCACATTTGAACCACTCTTTATTTACATGAAATTGAGATAATTCTGCATGAATATATCTCTCCATATCTTCAACATCTTCAACAATCGCCTTATACTCAATGGTAAATTTATAAGGAACACCTGTTGTTTCAAGCTCTTGCGCTCTGGTCTCAACATCACGAAGAGTAAAGCCAATTTTTAGAAGCCCAGGCATTCCAGGGTTACTCAGAATATATATATAACCAACACTCATAACTTATTCCTTACCCATAAATAAAATAGGAATTATTAAATTTTTCATTAGGGGTTGTTTTCCATACGCTTCGCAGCTCTGGCTTCCTGGGCACGTCTAGCATTATCCGTCATCTTTGCGAGATATTCCCGAGCCATGAGTTTTTGTGTCGGCTCATAGCCACAAAGTTTTTTGTAGTCCTCTACGCTGATCTCATGGTGGGCCAAGTGACGAGCAGTCAAAGTCAGAGCTTGCTTACCGCAAAGGCAACAGGTGATGCTTTTATCCGTAATGGCCGTAGCAGGAGCGAACTTCAAATCATCCTTCGTATACTGCTTCTTCTGGGGAGCAGGCTTTTTCTCAATTTCGGGGATCAGCGCCACTTGCTTGACAGGAGCAGCTACGGGCTGGACAGGGGAGACTACAAACTCAGGCTGTTCCAGGAGACGTTTCTCGATCTCCATGTTGAGCAGCTTGGCTTTCTCATACTCAGCCATGACAAATTCGATAGGTTGATTGCTGTGTTTAGCAAAAATCGCTGCAAAAATATCCTTATCTTCCAATGCCATTTTTGCCTCCTTTTTTATATCAAAAATTTCAATAAATATATGCTAAGAACAGTCAATTAGCAATGCTTTGAAGTATAAATTATCCTATCCCGCATGACATTTTTATAGATAAAATACAAAAATGAGTTTCTCCTATAATGAAAAAGGAAGCTATTCTCTCTCTCTTTAATCCTTTTGGGGAGCAGGTAGTGGACGACCAGAGAAAAAGTCGGTATCCTTACCAAAACAGGAGAAAGAATGCCAGTTATTTTAAATATAGGGGCATATCGATTTTTCTTCTATTCGAATGAGGGAAATCCGACAAAAGCTCCGCATATCCATGTAAGAAGCCAGAATGGCGAAGCCAAAATTTCTCTTGTGGAACCCTATGCTGTGATGCTCAATGCAGGATTTTCAGCACAGGAGCTGCGCAAAATTTGCAAGCTCGTCCAGGAAAAACGAGAGATCCTGAAGGGAGCCTACCATGACTATTTCGCCTAAAACAGTTTGGTTCGATGAGGATTCCATGTGGGTCGGTTTGAATGATGCCAGGGTGATTGGCGTTCCACTTGCTTGGTTTCCTCGCCTGCTTAATGCGACAAAAATAGAACGGGAACAGTACGAGTTAAGCGCTTTCGGGATTCACTGGGACCACTTGAATGAGGATATCTCTGTGGAGGGACTTCTTGCTGGGCAGGGTGATCTCACAAAGACTCCTACCAAAGTAGCTTAAGAATTTGCCAGGAACGACATAAAGCAAGACACCGGGATGAGGCCTCATCCCGGTGTCTTGCTTTATGTTTGCTTGTCTTGAAGCACCTTGTAGAGGGTAGTCCTGCTTACCCCAAAGTGAGCTGCGATTTCCGTTTTGCTCTGCCCATCAGCGACCATCTTGCGAGCTAGCTCTGCCTGTTCTGGTGTGAAGGATGGTTTGCGTCCTTTGTACTTCCCTGCGGCTTTGGCAATGGCAATCCCTTCTCGCTGCCGTTCCCGAATCATGGCTCGTTCAAACTGGGCGACTGCGCCGATGATTTGGAGCTGGAGCTTCTGGAAGGGGTCTTCCGTTTTGCCTGCGGAAAAGGTGAGTCCTTCCTTGTGGAAGGAGACAGAAACATCCCGTTGGTTCAAGCTCTCTATGATCCGCAAAAGGTCCTGAAGATTACGAGCGAGTCTGTCGATGCTGTGCACATGCAGCGTATCCCCATCACGGAGGTAGTCCAGGCAAGCAGTCAGTTGGGGTCTGGATGTATCCTTTCCACTGCATCTGTCGGTAAAAACTTTGTCCAGGTGAAACCCATCGAGTTGTCTGGCTGTATTCTGATCTGTGCTGCTGACACGGATGTAGCCGATTTGCTTCCCTTCCATGCTTAGCCTCCAAATTGTTCAAATAAGATTATAGAGGCTAAACATATTTGTCAATTAAAGACAAAAATAACCCTAAATGAACAAACTTATCCCTTTCGAATAGTGTTCATTTAGAGTCTACTCCAAATGCTCATTTCCAAAGAGGAGAAAGGACGTCTACACCTTCCCTTTTCAAGCGTTCACGGATAAAATCATACCGCTATTTTCTCCAGGAGAACGCCATGACCTTTCGTGATATTCTTGCCAAGTTCCGCAACATCTCTTTTTCCGAACGGGATAAGGGGGATCGCTTTGAACGCCTAATGCAGGCTTTTCTGCAAACTGTTCCCTGGTATGAAGGCAAGTTCCAGCATGTCTGGCTCTGGAAAGAGTTCCCCTACAAGAACAACTTGGGTGGCAAGGATACCGGCATCGATCTGGTGGCCCAAACGGTGGAAGGTGACTTCTGGGCTATCCAATGCAAGTGCTATGACGAAAAAGCTCGAATCGACAAACCTGCTGTGGACAGTTTTCTGGCAACATCCAGCAAGCAGTTCGTCAACGACCAGCTGCAAACGACTTCCTTTGCTCTGCGTCTCTGGATCTCCACGACCAACAAATGGGGTAGTGAGGCAGAAAATGCCATCAGGCACCAGGAACCCCCTGTTCAGCGAATTAGTCTTGCTGATCTTGAGAGCGCTCCTGTGGATTGGTCTGCACTGGAGAAAGGAATCAGTGGTGCTCAGGCAAGGCAGAGCAAAAAAACGCCTCGACCGCATCAGCAGGCTGCAATCACAGCATTCCATGAGCATTTCCAGAGCAACGATCGTGGCAAACTGATCATGGCATGCGGTACAGGTAAAACCTACACCTCTCTGAAGATCGCGGAAAACCAAACCGGAGGGAAAGGTCTCGTCCTCTTTCTGGCTCCTTCCATTGCTCTGGTGGGACAAACCCTGCGTGAATGGACAGCGGAAGCCAGCAGCTCCCTTTTCCCTATCTGCATCTGCTCTGATCCTGAAGTCAGCAAAAGCAAGACCAAGGCTGATGATGAGCATGATGGATACAGCGTCACGGATTTGGCATTCCCTGCCTCTACCGATGTGGATGAAATCGTTCGTCAGCTGCGCTTGGCAGAGAAATTCCATACGGATGGATTGACCGTCGTTTTTTCCACCTACCAGTCCATTGCCGTCATAGCTCGTGCCCAAAAGGAATTTCAGCGGGAGTTCGATCTCATCATCTGTGATGAAGCACATCGCACAACGGGTGTTACCCTGAAGGATGAAGAAGAGTCCGCCTTCGTCAAAGTTCACGATGATGCCTTTATCCATGCCAAAAAGCGCATGTACATGACGGCTACTCCACGTCTGTATGCTGAAACCAGCAAGAAGAAAGCCCAAGAGGCGGATGCCTATCTCTGCTCGATGGATGATGAAGCCATGTACGGGCAGGAAGTCTTCCGTATCGGCTTTGGTGAGGCGGTGGATAAAAACCTTTTGGCTGACTACAAGGTACTGGTACTGACGCTGAGTGAAAGTCAGATTCCCGCTGCCCTGCAAGCTGCTGTAGCCGATAGAACCAAGGAGATCGATACAGATGATGCCAGCAAGCTCATCGGGTGTATCAATGCTCTCTCTAAGCGGATGCTCATCGACGAGGGACTGCTGAAAACATCCGATCCCTCCCCCATGCGCAAAGCTGTCGCTTTCTGCCAGAACATCAAGATTTCCAAAAAGATCAGTGCCGTCTTCAATGATTTCAAGGACAGCTATTACGATAGTCTGACCCAGGCGGAACGGGATGAAATGGTGGGTGTGGCAGCACAGCATGTGGATGGAACCATGCCTGCTACGACTCGTGACGAAAAATTGTCCTGGCTCAACGCATCTCCTTCAGATGGCAATGAGTGTCGTATTCTGACGAATGTGCGCTGTCTTTCCGAAGGGGTGGACGTACCTTCCCTGGATGCCGTTCTTTTTTTGTCTGCCAGAAATTCCCAGATCGATGTGGTGCAATCTGTGGGGCGTGTAATGCGTACCGCTCCCGGGAAAAAGTTTGGCTACATCATCATCCCTGTCCTGATTCCCTCCAATGTAAGCCCGGAAGAAGCCCTCAACGACAACAAACGCTTTGCTGTTGTCTGGACGGTATTGAACGCTTTGCGTGCCCATGATGACCGTTTCAGTGCCACGGTCAACAAGATCGATTTGAACCGCCACAAACCTGCTGGGGGTGGCAGTGTCTTGATTGGTCCCATCGGTGGAGATTCTTCACAATCTGATCAGGATGAAAGCGATATCGGACACAAAGGGGATGGGAAACGGCCTCCAGCTCAGCTTCCCTTGCCCATACCGCAGCTGGAAGAGCTGAAAAATGCCATCTATGCCCGCATGGTGCAAAAGGTGGGGAACAAACGCTATTGGGAGCAGTGGGCAGCGGATGTCGCCAAGATTGCACAGGGCTATATCGAGCGCATCAATCGTCTGATTGCGGTTCCTGGTCCTCACAAGGATGCTTTTGACGAGTTCCTTTCCGGCTTGCGCAAAAACATCAACCCCTCTGTCACTCCGGGGGAAGTGGTGGAGATGCTGGCCCAGCATCTGATAACCAAACCAGTCTTCGAAGCTCTGTTCGAGAACTATTCCTTTGTCCAGAACAATCCGGTTTCTCGTGCCTTGCAGGGAATGATCGATTTGCTGGAAGAACAGGCTCTGGAAAAGGATACCGTTGTCCTGTCACGCTTTTACGAATCCGTGAAGATGCGCGTTGCCGGGATCGACAACGCTGAGGGCAGACAGCGTATCATCGTTGAGCTGTACGACAAATTTTTCCGCACCGCCTTCCCTTTGACTGTGGAAAAACTGGGCATCGTCTACACTCCGGTGGAGATCGTGGATTTTATCAACCGTTCTGTAGCGGATGTTTTGCAGGCGGTATTCGGTCGTTCCCTTTCCGATGAAAACGTGCATATCCTTGATCCCTTTACCGGAACAGGAACTTTTATTGCTCGTATGATCGAAAGCGGTCTCATCACACCGGAAGCATTGCCTCGCAAATACAAACACGAACTCCATGCTAACGAGATTGTCCTGCTGGCCTATTATATCGCCTCCATCAACATTGAGAACGCCTACCACGCTACTCAGGGGGAAAACACTGCCTACACTCCGTTCAATGGCATCTGTCTGACGGATACTTTCCAGCTGGGAGAAACAGACGATACCAATCGGCTCTATACTCCTGCACTACAGCAAAATTCTGAACGCGTACAGGCACAGCAAAAATCTCCCATCCAGGTCATCATTGGCAATCCTCCATATTCTGTGGGCCAGAAATCAGCTAATGATGATGCCCAGAATCAGTCCTATCCCCGTTTGGAACAGCGTATAGCCAGCACATATGCTGCTGGATCCACTGCTACCAATAAAAATGTGCTTTATGATTCTTATATTAAGGCATTCCGTTGGGCATCTGACAGGCTGGACAAACAGCAGGGGGGGATTATCGCCTTTATCACGAATGCTGGCTGGATTGATGGAAATGCAATGGCGGGATTACGCAAATGCTTGGAAGATGAATTTAGCGCTGCGTATGTCTTCAATCTGCGCGGGAACCAAAGGACAAGCGGAGAGACTTCTCGTCGGGAAGGTGGAAAAATTTTTGGCTCTGGTAGCCGGACTCCCATTGCCATCACTGTCCTTGTCAAAAAGCCTGGCCATCAGGGAAAAGCATTTATCCAGTACCATGACATCGGTGACTACCTGAGCCGGGAAGAGAAACTTGCCATCATCGCTCAAAAGCGCAGCATCCTTGATTCCAGCATGGAATGGGTACAGCTTCGTCCCAATACTCATGGCGACTGGCTCAATCAGCGTAATGATATCTTCAACAGTTTCATCCCTCTGGGCGATAAGGATAACAAAGGGAATAAGCAGACGTTCTTTGTACCGTACTATTCAAGAGGTCTTGCAACGGGAAGAGATGCGTGGTGCTACAATTTTTCTCAGAAAAATCTACATCATAATATCAAAGATACCATTGAATATTACAACAGAATAGTTGGATTAAATATAGTTATACCACTACTTGATCCAAAAAAAGTAAGTTGGACACGAGCTTTTCAAAATGACTTTCTGAAGAAACGTACTAAAAGGTTTGATCATCATGCAACGCATATAGCAACATATCGCCCATTTTGTAAGCAGTATGTATATTTCTCTTCTGAATTGAATGAGATGACATATCAAATTCCGAGACTTTTTCCTTCACTAAGAGCAAAAAATATGATCATCTGCGTCTCTGGTATTTCAGGGACGAAACAGAATACAGCATTTATTACAGAACAGATTCCTGATTTGAATTTATTGGATGCTGGAACGCAATGCTTCCCTCTCTACTACTATGAAAAGCGCTCTGTTTATCATCCGACACTTTTTGATACCGGTAATGAGGAATACACGCGCAAGGATGGCATCACCAACTTCATTCTGGAACGCTGCCGGGAAAGCTATGGCCCCAAAGTGACCAAGGAAGACATCTTCTACTACGTCTATGGGTTGCTGCACTCCCCTGACTACCGGAAAGCCTTTGCTGCGGACCTGAAAAAGATGCTGCCTCGTATCCCCCTGGTGGAGAAACCTGCGGATTTCTGGGCATTCAGTAAGGCAGGAAGAGCTCTGGCAGACCTGCACCTCAACTATGAGACACAGCCCGCATGCGGAGAGGTGGTTGTCGAAGGAGCTGAACAGGACAATTTCCATGTGGAGAAGATGCGCTTCCCTGACAAGAAAGATAAATCTGTCATCGAGTTCAACCCCTGGATCAAGCTGACCAACATCCCCCTGGAAGCCTACGGTTATGTGGTCAATGGTCGCTCCGCTATCGAGTGTGGGTCATGGAGCGCTATCAGATCAAGACCGACAAAGCCAGCGGCATCACAAACGATCCTAACGACTGGGCACAAGAACACGGTAAGCCAAGGTATATCCTCGACTTGCTCCTGAGTGTGATTTCGGTGAGTATGCAAACACTATCGACTATAAAAACTCTTCCTAAATTACCTTTTTGTATGTAATAAGAAGGGAGATTGTTATGGAAAAACTTAAGTATACTATTGAAGATAGCACGATAGCTGAGCTTTTAGGTGTTCAAAATTTCACCAATAAGGAATCAGCAATATTAGAAATTGTTAAAAATGCCTACGATGCCCAAGCAAAAAATATTTCCATATCTTTTGATAAAGATACCATAACTATCATAGACGATGGTATTGGTATGAATAAAAAGACAATATATGATAAATGGATGCACGTAGGCAAAAGTGACAAAAAATATACTTTACAAGACGAAATAGACAGTGATGGACGTATATTAGCTGGTTCAAAAGGCATTGGCCGCTTTGCATTGGCTCGTCTTGGTGAAATCGCTATTCTATCCAGCACCCAAAAAGGAAAACAATCTATAAAATGGACTACAAATTGGCAAGAAAGCTTTTTCGAAGACTTCAACGATATAGATAATTTTCCCCAGGGAACAAAAATAGAAATAAATAAATTACGGGATAAGTGGACCGAAAAATCAATAAAACAACTCGTCGATTATTTATCTCTCACCTACAATGATGATAGAATGCGCATTACGATTAATCCAAATTTTGGAAAAGATGTCAAATATATTTTTACTACACCACAGCTAGGGAAAAATTTTGTCACACAAATAAACTTAGCTTATAATGCATCAGAAACAAAACTTCTATGGAGTTTAACTAGTGATGAATTTTCTTCTTTAGCTCAAGAATATTGCAAAAATGAGAACATTCATAGTGCACAACATGAAATTTTGCTTACTCAGGAATTATTAGGTGATAAAGAAATTGATATTTCCGAACAAGATCTTGAACAAATGTTAAAGGATGTTGGCGATTTTTCGGCAACTCTATATTTTTCACTTAAATCATGCACAAAACAAGACCGTGATAAATTTTTATATAAACACGACATTCTTGAAGATAGATATGATTGTGGCGTGATTTTATATAGAAATGCATTTAGTATTTCTTCATTCGAAGGTAAAAAAGACTGGCTATGTCTTAATCAACGTGTCCGGAAATCCCCAGCTGCTGCAACTCACCGAACTGGAGCATGGAGAGTTCGGGAAAATCAACTCTCTGGTAAAGTAGATATTGATAAAGAAAAAAATCCTTATCTGCAAGACATCGCTAACAGGCAAGGGTTACAGGAGAATGAATATTTTAAACTATTTGTCAAGATAATCATATCTGGTGTTGCCGAATTTGAACGATATAGGCAAAATCTTCTTCGTGATATTGATAAAAAAAATAGTTTATCATTTTCAAGTCCTACACCTGTAATTGACCAGATTTTGGCACATAGGAAAAAAAGTTTAACATCATTAGAAATAAGAACTCTTGCCCGTGAAATTTATGCTGTAAAAGAAGAATCAAAAAATTATCAAAGTGAAAAAGAAAATACAGAGAAAAAATATCAATACGATATTCGAATACTCAATATCCTTGCTACAACAGGTTTAAAGGCAGCCTCTATTGCTCATGAACTAAAAAATGATCGAAATAGCATCGGTGTAAATTATAATTATATTGTTGAGGCTTTAAAAAAGTATCGCTTATGGGAGACACTTTGCTCTCAAGAATATACGAAATACAGCTATGAGAATGTTCCATATCTCTTAAAAATGAATAAAAAGGTTAGTGATAAAATTCTAATTTTCGTAAATACAATGCTCGATGAGATTGAAAAACAAAAATTTTTTAAACAGAATCTAGAAATTTATAGCATTCTAAGTAAAATAAAAGAAAATTGGATTCGTGACTATGCCTCACTAGAAATTGATTTAGATATCGAAGAAAATCTTCACTTCGAAACATCTGAAGATATTTTTACGGCTATTTTTGACAACCTTATCCTAAATACATTACAGCAAAACAATCATGCCAATCAAATAAAAGTAATCATCTCTATCAAGGAGCATAATAACTTTTTAGAAGTCTCTTATACAGATTCTGGTATTGGTTTACCAGAAAAGTACCTAGATAAGCCAGAGCGGATACTAGAAGTACACGAATCTTCTAGAAAAGATGGTCATGGCTTAGGCATGTGGATTATTAATAATACTCTTCATATGACAGGAGGTGAGGTTACTGATATCGATGGGCATGGAGGATTTAAATTTAGTTTTAAAATTGGGGGAAAAATATAATGGAATGCGTAAATATCGTATATATAGATGATATTGAAGATATAATACTAGAAAAACATATTCATCAATGGAGTACATCACCTTTTATCAAAGATAACCTTGACGAAGCAATAAATAAGAAGTTTTCTGTTATCAACTTTACCTCTGACATGAGTTATGAGGCATTATTAGAAAAAGATGAAGTTAAACAGGCTAATGTAATTTTGATAGATAATCATCTTTTTGAAGAAAGGACAGCACAAAGCCGTTTCTCAGGAAAACAGTTTAAAGTTATTCTAAGGAAATTATTACCATATATCGAAGTAATTATTATAACCCAAGATCAATCCCTGAATGGAGCAAACATCGTAAAAAAATTTTCTGGCACTAATCCGGAAGGTGCTGAAAGCTATTACGATAGCGTATTAATCCCGAAATTAGATAAGGCTATTTCTAGTGTCCTAGAATTTAATGATTTGGCTACAGATTTAAGTTCAAGCCAAGATATTGAAAAATATCTAAAAGAAAGTGTCATGAATTCTATACATGGGAATGTTGTCTATGAAACTTTAGGAAAAAAAGATATTGATAACCTAATTATTGCTTTCCAAGAGGTAAAAAATGCTATTGAGAAACAATGATTATAGAAGTACTGCAAATTCAGCCTTTGCTCCGGATATTTCAGAGAAAAAAAATAATCTCGATGCAATAATCCGATCGAAGCATACTAAGGCAAAAATTATGTACAACATTGTAAAAGATAGGAGCAAAGAATATTTTCCGAAATTTACTAGTATATATAATGAAAAATGCGCTTATTGTGGATTACCAATCGGTATTTTCCCCATAACCTTGTTTGAAGTCGATCATTTTATTTGTGAAGATTCCTTTCCTAAAAATACAGAAGGACGCAGTTTAGCTGGTAAAATAGAAAATCTCGTTCTTGCATGCTATCATTGTAATCGAGGTAAAAGTAATTTTAGAATAGAAAATAAGTATAAATATATTTTAAACCCAGATAACGCATCCATCGCCAATGTCTTTGTTCGGGATAAAGATTATAGCATAAAAATTCACAAAGACTATACTCTTGATCCTGTAGTAAATAATTTCTATACAAAACTTCTTTTAAACCATGAATTTAGAGCGTGTTTGGAAACTTCAGCTTTTATAGTTACAA
>ULXX01002316.1_pt1 | contig 24857 bp, 26 predicted proteins | sample 1961621 | NCBI WGS metagenome assembly ULXX01 (sample SAMEA4835848, study PRJEB28245) | human gut metagenome | biome: gut microbiome; material: fecal sample | place: Denmark | collected 2008
TAAAACGGTAATTGTCCGTTCGGGCAAGGATTTGCATTATCTATACAAAGGGCTATTGCGAGATATGAACCGCTCAAAAGACGATTATTCGCCGTTCTCAAACGCATACGATATTGCACAAGAGGCAATGCTGTTTCTTTGCCAACATATAGGTGGGAAACTCGGTGATAACTACACAACGAAATACGGGAAGGTTGTAACTATTAAAAGTGCTTGTTATCGTTGCGCCGACAATTATTTGCAAAAGCAATACACACGCCATTTATCAAACACAATAAGCCTTGACGAGCGAATTACGGCTGAGCCCGAAACAATACTCGACGACGAGCAGAAAAACGATTATACAGTCGTTGACGGGCTTATATCAAAGATGAAATTGACCACTGCGGAATACGAAACGTTATGCGCATATATGGCAGGACTTACTTATCTTGAAGTAACACGTCTTTTGAATGTAAATCGGACGACGATTTGGCGCAGAAAAATGAACCTACAACGAAAATATGTGCTTGCTACAAACAGCCTGTAATATAAAAATATAGACGGATAAGTCACTAAAATTTGTCCGTCTATTTTTATGCCGTATTAACGCTTTAATTCCACCTTCAAAATTGCAAGGTTTTGCGACGATGGAGATTAGGCGTGTCTTGTCATGATACAAGTCGGGATCATAAACAAAGGATCAACACGAACCTTACTGGAGTATCTTGGCATGATGTTTCTTCAATATTAATAAAGAAAAACACTCTCGGATTTGTTGAAAGTAATTGATTTTTTTATCGTTTTGTGCTATAATAATGTTATAATTTTGCAAGTAGGTGGTATTCCTAATGAGTTTTTGCGATGATATAAGAACGATTCGTCAAAAATGCTTTCTTTCACAAGAGGCTTTCGCCAAGGAATTGGGGGTTTCTTTTGCCACGGTTAACCGATGGGAATCTGGCAAAACGAAACCTACATACAGGGGTATGAAACTTATCGATGTGTTTTGTAAGAAAAACGGCATCGAATTTGACGTCAGGTATGAATTGGAGGAAATATAATGGGCAGTAGAAAATTTACCGCCGTTGATTTATTTTCAGGAGCAGGCGGGTTGGAACTTGGCTTTGAAAAGGCAGGGTTTGATATTATTTTTTCAACAGATTTTGATGAGTACTGTGAAAAAGTCCATTTGTTGAATCGCCCTAATATACCTTTCTTGAAAATCGATATTCATAACCTTGACACGGCAACAATAGATAAATATGTTTCAAAGCAAGTAGATGTATTAATTGGCGGACCTCCCTGTCAAGGTTTTTCAACAATTGGCAAGCGCATTTCTTCTGATCCCCAAAAGAGAATTCAATCGGATCCAAGAAATACTTTGTTTAAAGAATATATTCGCATTTTGAAATATCTTAAACCTAAGTTTTTTTTAATGGAAAACGTTGAGGGACTTATGACTCGAGATCATGGTGCAATTTTTGAAGAAATAAAACGAACATTTGCCGAAACGGGATATGTTTTTAATTATGTAGTTTTAAACGCGGCCGATTTTGGAGTTCCGCAAATACGGAATCGGATATTCTTTTATGGCAATCGCGTAGGTATAACAATGAAACCGCCTACGGCAACGAATAGCGAAAATGGCAATCCACCTTGGAAAACGGTCGGAGATGCAATAAGTGATCTTGCTGAAATACCAGATAGCACAAGTATCAATCATGTCGCACTTAAACATGGAGAAACAAATATTCGAAGATATCAACTTATCCCCGAAGGTGGAAGATTACCGGAAACTGATTTGCCACCTGAACTATACAGGAGAAATTTCGGCAACACTTTTAAACGTCTTCATAGGGATAAGCCTTCGCTTACAATGGTGCCAGGGCATAATGCCTTCCCAATTCATCCTTGGCTTGACAGAAGCTTAACAGTAAGAGAAGCCGCAAGAATACAGACTTTTCCAGACGATTATGTTTTTGTTGGTCCACGAGATAAACAATGCATGCAGGTGGGTAATGCTGTTCCCGTATTGATGGCCTACAATTGGGCTATGCAAATTAAAACAGAATTGGATGAGTATTATGGATAAACTTCATGCTTATACATTTATTGATTTATTTAGTGGTGCTGGTGGTTTAATGCGTGGTTTTATAAATGCAGGATTCTCGCCTTTATTTTCAGTAGAAATGTGGAACCCTGCCATTGAAACGCACAAATTGAATTACCCTCAAATTCCCGTATGGAACGAAGATATAAGAACCATTGATAATAGTAGACTAATGCCATACAAAGGAAATGTGGATGTAATTATCGGAGGTCCTCCTTGCCAAGGATTTTCCACCATTGGGAAACGCCTTATAAAAGACCCTCGTAATGAACTTGTTTTTGAGTTTATACGTTTTGTTGATGTGATAAGACCCAAAATGTTTCTAATGGAAAATGTGCGCGGATTGCTTTCTTCCGATGGAGGCAACACAAAACGGGCAATAGAAGACGAGTTTAGAAAGATAGGATATACAGTAATATCCCAGGTCTTATGTGCTGCTGATTATGGGGTCCCACAGATACGAAATCGTGTGTTCTTTGTTGGAACGAGAAATGATCTTGGCATTGAGCCATCATTTCCTGTTGCTACACACAATAAGAATAATTATATGACTGTCGGTGAAGCAATTAATGATTTGGTTGGAAAAGAGAATGCTGTTCCAAATCATGTACCTATGCGTCATAATCCAACTGTTGAAGCGCGAATTAGCTATATAAAAGAAGGAGAAGGAATCCCAAAAGCGGGATTGCCGGATGAAGTATCTCTTGGTTCAAGAAGCGATTATAAGAATAATAAGATTAAAAATTTTAGCCATGTTTATCGTAGATTAAGCAGATTTCGTCCAGCAACAACTATGGTTCCTGGACATAATGCATTTCCTCTTCATCCAACCGAAAACCGTAGTCTAACTGTTAGGGAGGCTGCGCGAATACAAACTTTTCCAGATGATGTTGTTTTTTGTGGAACACGACAAAATCAATGTATTCAAGTTGGGAATGCCGTTCCTGTTCTTCTTGCAGAAAATTTAGCAAAACAAATCAGAAATACGCTTGATGAGGAGGTATAAAAATGGGCGAACTTCATGATGCGGCAGCAACATTATACGGAGATTCGATACTTGCAAAAATTAGAACAGCAGATAATGCGTTTAAGCAAGTTTTTTCGACTTCATTGATTAGAACTGGTGATTGGGATTGGCCGAGACCGGATTATGTATGCTTTGATGAAGAGTTAAATGCTACATATGCTTTGGAATTTAAGCCTCCGTTCCAATCAAAAAGAGAATACTTAACGGGACTAGGGGAATCGCTTTCATATCTTCAAAAACATACATATTCGGGATTAATTTTACCATATTTGGCAGATGATGGATTTCCTATAGCAGAATTTGTTGCTAACACATTATGCGCCCCTGAGTTTGCGAATGTTGCAGCATCTGTATTTGCTTACGATTTTAATGATAAATCCATTGATATATTGCGCCCAATAACCGAATTAAGAACATTTGCCACGCCAAAAAAGAAAGCAGAGGAGATTAAAACATTTTGGTGTTGGTGGCGAGATATTAGTCATTATGAACTCTATGACCTCCTAAATCTTAGTTTTATTTTTTCTGATGAACCTGGCGATATTTATACAAATCATATATATCCTACATTTTACAAAAAGATGGTAGATAAAAAAACTCGTCAATGGGATGGAACGCCACGAACAAAAGCCGGCTCGGTCGCTTCTATGAAATCTGAAAAACAGAATTATAAAATTCCTCTCGTTCAACTTGAACTATGGAGCCGAAGTGAAGGAAGATTAACCGATTTAGGTTTTACTTTGCTTGAAATTGGAAAGAAATACGGTCCTAACAGTAAGAAGTTCTTTGATTACTTGGCCTATCTGATTTTGGTTAATGGAAAACATCTTGATTTAATCAATTTAGTTGACAAATTTCAAAAGTTGACTGATACTGCGCAATCAAGCAAAGACTATGTAGTTGCTTTAGAAAACTTTCTTACAGATAATGGTTGCATCGGGAAAAGAAAACCCACAGCGGTAACAACTGGTGCAAAAAATAGTTATATGAGAGATGAAATGAAACTATGGAACAAACTTGGTCTTTTATATTCTTACAATAAGACATCATACTTTTTCCCTGGCGAAGGATATAAATTTAATTGGGAAAGAATCACTGATGTTCTTATTAACGGAAATAAGATTTAGACTTTATAAATATTTCGAAGGGAATCATATATGACAGTAGATTCGTTTGACATTGTATTCTATACAGCAATATTTGTTTTACCCGGATTTGTTATAAATAGCATTATCGGCTTTATTAATCCGCCCAAAAAACACAATGATGGGATATTTTTATTAAAGTGCATCGGTTACAGCTTAGTTAGTTGTGCAGCATGGTGTTGGCTATACTTAATTGTAATAAGAAGTAATATCCATCCCGTTGGTAGATGGTTGCTTTTGTTTACAATTTCTCTAATTGGTTCATCATTTATAGGGTTTGCTATTGCAATAATAAAACAGCATCAAATCATAGATAGGATGTTGTGGAAAATAAAAATAAGAACCATACATACTACCCCAACTGCATGGGATTATCTTTTTTCTAAGCAAGAGAGCGGCTTTGTAATTGTAACTCTTATTGATGATCAAAAACTATACGGGTGGTATTCTTCACAGTCTTTTACATCATCAGATCCAGATGAAAGAGATATCTTTATAGAAAAAGGCTATAGGATTGATGGCGAAAAATGGACATTAGATGAGCAAAGCCAAGGATTTTACATTGCTAAAGATCAAATTAAAGTAATAGAGTTTAAAAAAGGAGAATAGAGAATATGTCTGATAACAAGAAAGGACTCAACGAAGGATATCAACCACAGAAGAACAATGTGTATCAACCGAGGAATCAACGTGGATATCAACCAAAACCTAACGGTAACTTTGGTTTTCAGCCTACAAATCAAGTCACTGTACCGCCGCCGCCACCCACATCTGGAAGTAATATCATAAAATCTGAAAAGTCCGATAACTAGGTAAACTATAAGGTCAATTTGTTTTTTTACTAATATTCAGCTCAACGTCAAATGTTGAGCAAGAAAAGCATACTTCAATATTGAAATTCTAAATTCCCCTTGGTTGAAAGTTCAATCCAGGGGAATTTATTATGCTCTCTTTTTAGATTTTCGTAAAGTTAAATGGGAATTCGTTTGTGCATAATTTGAATAAATTTCTCTTATACCGCATACACTTTTTACGTTTTGAAACACTGATGTAAAATACTTCAAACTCACAATGTTTTTGCGACGTTGGCAATTAGCCGTGCTTGTTTTGATACAAGTCGGTTCGCTTCGCTCGCCGCAGACAAGCACACGCCACGGCTGCATTTTTTGTTTTTACTTATAAATTGACATAATGCCGAAAAAACTTTTACTTCATTTTTATTGTTCAAAATATGCCATGAGAGATTGAAAAATTTGCGAAATATGCTATAATAAAATAGAAATCTATATTTTGGAGCTAATCTATGCTGTTTCTTATATTATTATTGTTGACTCTGATTATAACTATATTTTTCATCGTTCGTAATGTAACCCAAAAAAAGTATACTGATTTTGTTTTGCAAAACAGTATTTACCTAAAAAAATTACAAGAAATAAATTGTAAGTATAAGTTTTTTAGTCATATTGATTTTAATCAATCCCATACTTACGATAATGAAAACTTTTATCGTGATATTTCTTGTTTAGATTATTTGATTTATCAGCTTCAATTTATAAGCACCAAAGTAATAGACCAAATTAACAAGGAAGAGCAAAACAATATATTATACGCAGAGTATCAAAAAGAAGTAATCGCATTAACGGAAGCAGGAAAATTCCTAATTGATATAGGAAAATTGAAGTATGACAAATTAGTCGCAACTGAAAAGCGATTGATAAATCAAACTATTTGCGCTAAAACAAATACGAATTTTTACATAAATGTTACCTTGTATTGTTCACAAATAAATGGGCATATTTATGCTAAGAAAAGTGAAATATATTATGCAGATGATATACTCGCTTTAATTAAACGATTAAGAAATCGCAATGGGACTTTTTATAACGACCGTGAAATCTGGAATTCAATCTGTCGTGTTGAAAGAGGTAAAGTTTCAAACAAAATGAGATTTTCCATATATCAAAGAGATGGATATCGGTGTCGTAAATGTGGCGTTTCACAAAGGTATACACAATTAGAAGTTGACCATATTATACCGATAGCAAAAGGCGGAAAAAGTACTTATAATAATTTGCAAACTCTTTGCCATAAATGTAATGCAAAAAAAGGAGACAATCTTTATTATTAAATATATGGTGGGATTTATGTCCTGCCCTTAATTTTTTTGCAAAAAACAGCGTAAATCAAACCTTTCGGTTCGACTCCGACCGGCGGCACCAAAAAAGAACGCAAGTTATTTATTGCGTTCTTTTTCTTTTGTCCGTTTTCCGCAAATTCTTTTTGATTTTATCTGCCTCTTCCACCACCCTCGTGGCGGAATACTCGCTTTCGCTCGTGGCGTTCGCTCTCTTCGTTCGCTCGGCTAAGTGGCTACGCACTCGGACTCAAAATCCGGTGGTAGTGATACCGTGTCGGTTCGACTCCGACCGGCGGCACCAAAAAAACTTAATCGTTTTCGATTTAGCTTTTGTTTAATAGTCTTCTCCCCACGCATCAAGCCATTTAGTATAAACTTCTCTATAATCAATTTTTTCTCTTGTGAATTTAATATCAATACATCTTGTATCTTGGCATTTTTCCAATAACAAGAGAGCTTCCCGAGAGATTTCAACTCCTCGTGCGTTTGTGTTTACTTTTGGCAATTTAATGTATCTATCTCTGCCAATTTGATTTAGAACCCCAATTTGTGATTCTTTTGAAAAAAGCAAGAGTTTGCCATTATCATTCCAATGGATTTTAGCCATTAACATATCGCAATACGGAATATAAGTATTTTTAAATTGCAAAGCTTTTTGTGCATCAACAGTCCAAATCAACTTTGCGGAAGACCATCTATCACTGCTTGTTGTCATCGTTTTTATGGATAATGGTGTATTTTTAACTATAACATCTACTTCTGGAGCCGTTATTGGAATTTCTGGGTCAACTATATCAATTCCAAATTTATATACATTATATACAGATCTATTATAACATAAAAAACAATATTTTGTATCGATTTCTAGAATCGTTTTATAATTTAATTTATATTTTGGAATCGTTGCGTGTTCTTGGTATCGATTATATGCTATTTTTTGTTCCTTACATAAAAATAAGTGAATAAAAAGTTCGCTTAGACAAATCTCCGCTTTAGCCTAAACACATAAAATTGCGCAGAAATCGTCGCAAAATACGTCAATGCGTTTTATCCCAAAAATATTATGCTTTATCTCCGTACATTTGTTTTAATCTTGCCTTCATTAATTTTATAGCTTCTTGCGGGCAGGTTGCGTTTTCGGTTACTTCTTCCATCGGGCAAATCCCGGTGTTTGTGTGATTACGTATATTGTCTGCGACTTCGTCACTGTCGAACTCGATGCCGTAACGCTCAAGCACTTCTATTGCCGGCTTACTTATAACATACGCCGAAACATGTTTTATCTTAAGCGCTACATACAAATACGCTGCGCCTCTGCCTATCACTCTATCCGCAGCTTCGCCACAAGAAACGTCAACGCCGTTATCGAATAAAATCATCAGCGGCTTTACTCCTCTATGCTCGCTGTAGTATACTGTATCGTCTTTAAAAACAACAGACGTATAATCTTTTAGCAAACTTTTTGCTTTAACAATATCCATACTAATTCTCCTCCATGTCGGTATTCTTCTCAATCTACATACCATAACCGATACACGCTTGCAACGGCAAAACCATAGATTTAAGCCTATGTATCCAAACAAACTCATCAAAGAATTTCGGTTTTAAACTTTAAAAATATATCTTATCGAGTAACCGCTTATCGAACCAATTTTTGTCTGTGCATCACTCCTGTATACTATTTTTCTCGCCTTCTATTTATTTTACAACTTCGTCTCATTTGTTTTAATCGGTCTGCTATAGTATATCATACCAAATCAACATTTCGCAAAGAAATTATTTTTGCAAAAGCAAAATTTTTAGCATTTTTACTTGATTTTTTGTACAATATATGGTAGAATACTCAAGCGTCAAAAACGCAAACTATATTTAGCCGTGGAGAGATGGTTGAGCGGCTGAAGGCACTCGCTTGGAAAGCGGGCATACGTGAATAAGCGTATCGGGGGTTCGAATCCCCCTCTCTCCGCCATTAGTGAATAATACGAACCCTGACGATAAGTTAGAGTTCGTATTATTCTTTTCTAACGAATATTTCGGCATAAAAATCGATTTGAACGGCAAAAAGAAGAAACTGCCGGGCGTTTAATCGCTCGGCTTTTTCTATGCTCAAAAACAGGTGCTTGTTACTAAATTTTGTTACTAAAAAAGTGTTACTAAATGGCGAAATCTCTTACTAAAAAATTGCAAGGAAATGTTAAGAAAATATTTCAGATGCAATAGCAGTTAATGCTAATCGAGATGAGAATCCGGCAAAAGAAAAAAAGCCTTGCTATGAGATAAGCTACATAAAAGTAACTTACGACAAAGACGGCAAGATTTCAAGCGTAACCGTCAAAGTCAGCAAGGCTACGAACAGCGGCGGTAAATAACCACCAGACCGAAAGCCGCTCGCCGATTAGGTTGTCTATAATATATCAAAAAAATAAATTAAGTCAAGGAGTTAAACGTATGAACATTAAAAAAATTATTAAGAACACACAAGACCCCGTAGAAGATTTGAGAATATCCCCCCCCCCTGACAATCTCGTTTCAGCGATTATTAAATTACTCGAACTTACACACGCTCGCAGACTCGACGCCGAAGCGGTAGCGGCTTTGTCGGATTGTGGAATTACGCTCGAAGTCGAGGAAGGCTGAGTTATGGCACGAAGTGAGGTACAAAAAGCCGCCGACAAAAAACACAGAGAAGCGCACAAGGGCGATCGTACAACTTGGACAACAAAATTTAAGCCCACAGAACTGGCAGAAATTGACGCCGTTATAAAATCGAGCGGAAAAAGCCGAGCCGTGTTTATTCGATGGGCTGTCGGAAAATTCAAAGAAGAAAATAACTTCGATATAGCGAGTAAATAAAAAAGCCGTTTAACTGTTCCAGTCGCCAAACAAGAAACAGTTAAACGGGTAAAAACAGAAACGCAAATACAAAGCATAGCGGAAGTTTTCAGCTCCGCTGTGCTTGCGTTGTCTGTCTCTTATTATATGCGGAACAATTAAAAAAGTCAACCATTTTTACAAAAAAAATTTTAATTTTCATAGGAGACAAAAAAATGAATTACACTATCGCAAAAAACAATCAATTTAACAGTATTGAAATTAACTTCAGCGGCAAGCCGTGCGAGGCTATCCGCTCCGCCCTGAAAAATATTGGCTTTCGCTGGAACAGCGTGCGCCGCATCTGGTACGGCTACACAAAAATGTAAAATCGAATAATTCTTGACGATAAAACGTTCAGCCCTGACTTTTTACTTGATTTTCCTAAATAAAACCGTTTTGTCCTTAATGGAAATTTTTACAACCTCATAGTCATATTGAATCAGTTCCTTTTTAAATTTTAAAAAGGAATGGTCTATAGGAATACCGGCAATTTTTTCGATTTCGTCGTAGCTTAATTTTATATCGTTGTTTGCGTAATCGCAGATCCATTTCCACAGAGTATCGTACTTACTACTCATAATCATCCCTCTAATCAAAAATGCTGCGCCCAAACAACGCCGACATACAGTCGAAAACTCCCCGCAAACAAATTCGATTCTCGGCTTTGTTCGGAGTTTACATCCCCCTGTCGTCATAAAAATGCAAATACGTATTTATTTTTCGTAATCAGGTTTACTTAGCCCCGCTTGCTTTAGTATAGCCGATAAAAGAACGTTCTACGACTATCATCACTAACATCTTTACGGAGGCGCCCCGATTTATGCAGCGTTAACAGCCGCTCGCAGTACACCCGGCACAGCTTCGAGGTTTTCTTACCTAAATAAACCGGAACGTCGAATGGAATTCCTAAATAACGATAAACCGCAGAGAGCTAAGCGTTCACAGGATATTGATACGTCAACTGATTTTTACGCCTGCCAGAGCAAGAAATTTCTTGTCAGACTGTATCGCATGAGTGACGAACTTTCCGTCCCTAAACAATGCGTAAGTCGTAACCGGCGACGGCACATGTCTTGCAGATTCTTTATCTGTAACATGTATGGCAGTAAAGCGGATGCCGTGTTCTTTTGCCGCTTCCGCCACTCTCGGCACCCAGTAATACGTAAACGGACATTGATCGGTATAATACAAAACAAACCCCGTCTCACTAACAGTCGGGTGTTTGGCGCATTCACAAAATTTCGGAGGCACGGCGTCGGAAACGACAGGCAGATACATAAGCGTAATGCCGCAATCCGATTTATCCGCTATCGAAAAGCCCTTGTGCTTCAGATATTCCGCATCGGAAAGAAACTCTCTTTTTCGTCCCTCTGCCGAAAGAATACAAACGCCTTTTTTATTATGCTCTTTAGCGTCCTTGATACATTCGCCGAGTAAGTCGTTAGAATACCCCTTTCCTTTCATTTCCCCTGCAATCCACAAACAGTCTATATACAAGTAACCGTCGGCATCGATAGGAACCCATGCGTTTTCGGCAGGAATGTACTCAATAAAACATTTACCTCTATCTTCGCTGCGGTAAAATACAAGCCCTTCGTCAAATCGTCGTTTTAACCACTCCTTTTTCGCCAGACTCTGATTCCCGGACATTGCGCAGCAAATATGCTCCTGGTCAATATTCTCTTTGGTTATTCTTACGTACTTCATCTTTAATTTCCCCGAAATTACGACGCCGTTATAACGAATGGATACCCTTTTTCCAAACGGCTGATACTCGCATTTTATAGTGACGTTACAAATCGAAATGTTTTTTATCTCATCGAATGCCTTCTTGCGCAATAACGTGCTCGACCTTACATGCGTTTTCCTCTGCCAACTCAAAAGCGAGTCCGATTTTTTCACAAGCTTTAGTCAAAACCTCATGTCGAGATAAAACGTTTTCGGCTTTCGACCGTCCCGGTTCGGTAAGCTCGATAACTCCATCCGAGCGAACAAATATGTAACAGCTCTTTTTCATAAATACTTACAGCCCTGGACACGCTCGGCTTACTGTAACCCAACTCGGCAGCGACGTCGACAGCCCTTACGTTTACACCTCGCTTTTGAATTCTCAGAAGCGTTTCGAAATGCATTTCCTGAGATTCGTTATCTGCCATAATACTTCCCGTCCTTTCTGTATCGTTAGGCTTGCACCTGCGAAACAGCGGCGACATGCAGCTTGCTTTAAATCGTTAACGCTTACATTATTAAGTGCTAAATATCGCAAGCAGCTTGTAAAATCGCCCCTGGTTTATTGCAAAACGCATAAAATATAAGCCTTATATTTTATGCGTTTTTCTTGCTCCGTTACGTACCTGCAAGCAGCCCTCCGTTGTTTGCTCCGTCTTGTACCGTCTCTCGATTCAGCCGTCACAAAAACACCGATACGCATATAAGTTTTTTATTCAAGTACTGCTTTAATTCTTCTTACTCCGGCAGAAGAAGACTGTTCCTTTACAACACGGAAATGTCCAAGCTCGCCGGTACGCTTTGCATGCGGTCCGCCGCAGATCTCTTTAGAATATTTTCCCATAGTATATACTTTTACTTTTTCGCCGTACTTAGAGGTAAATAAGCCTACTGCGCCTTGCGCTTTCGCTTCGTCAACAGTCATCTCTTCACATGTGATTTCCACGTCTGCTTTTATTGCTTCGTTTACTTTGTCCTCTACCTCTTTGATTTCTTCGGGAGTAAGCGCTCTCGGGAAAGTAAAGTCAAAGCGCAAACGTTCTTCGGTAATATTGCTTCCCTTTTGGTTTGCGTTTTCGTCGTGCAATACTTCTTTTAACGCCCTGTGCATAAGGTGCGTTGCCGTATGAAGTCGGGTTATCGCCTCCGTATGATCGGCAAGACCTCCCTTAAACTTTTGTTCGGCTCCTGCATGACTCTTTGCCTGATGCTCCTTATAAGCTGCGTGGAAGCCTTCTACGTCCACCTTTAACGAGTGCTCTTTGGCAAGTTCTTCGGTCATTTCTACAGGGAAACCGTACGTATCGTAAAGACGGAAAGCCGCCTTACCGGAAATCGTGTCTCCTTGCTGATAATGAACCAGTTTTTCAAATTCTTTCATGCCGGTAGAAAGCGTTTTTTCGAATCGCTCCTGCTCGAGCGTTATTTCTTCTATTATGCGACCTTCGTTGGCTGCTATTTCGGGATAAACGTCTCTGTATATGTTTATAACGGTAAGTGCGATTTCTTTAAGCGCATTGCCCTCGAAGCCGAGCTGACGGCCGAAACGAATAGCTCTTCTGAGCAACCTTCTGAGTATATATCCTTGGTCAACGTTAGAACACGTAACGCCCTTTTCGTCACCGATAATAAACACCGAAGTTCTTATGTGATCTGCGACGATTCGTTCTGCCTTTTGATCGGACACGGAGGCAAGTTCTCGTATCTTATTGATTATAGGTACAAAAATGTCTGTATCGTATACGCTTTTTTTGCCCTGCAAGATACAAAGAGTACGCTCCAATCCCATTCCCGTATCGACGTTTTTTTGTTTGAGCGGCTCAAACTTTCCGTCTGCAGTCTTATTGTACTGCATAAATACGTCGTTCCAAATTTCCAAATATTTGCCGCAATCGCACGAAGGGTCGCACTTGTCGCCGCAGTCAGGAACGTCGGCTACGTAGAACATTTCGCTGTCCGGTCCGCACGGACCGGTAACTCCTGCCGGGCCCCACCAGTTATTCTCCTTGGGAAGATAGAATATACGACTCTTATCTATACCGCACTGTTCCCAGAGTTTTGCGCTCTCATCATCTCTCGGGCAGTTTTCGTCGCCTGCGAAAACCGTAACGGCAAGATGCTTAGGATCTATACCGAGATACTTCTGATCGGTAAGGAATTCATAGCTCCAAGCTATTTGCTCCTTTTTAAAATAGTCACCGAGCGACCAGTTTCCGAGCATCTCAAAGAACGTGCAGTGGCTTGCGTCGCCGACTTCGTCTATATCTCCCGTACGAACACACTTTTGAACGTCCGCCAGCCTATTGCCTGCCGGGTGCTTAGCTCCCAGAAGGTAGGGAACGAGCGGATGCATTCCCGCAGTCGTAAATAATACGGTTGGATCGTTTTCGGGTATAAGCGAAGCGGAAGAAATAATAGCGTGACCCTTCTCCGCATAAAAAGTCGTCCACATTTTTCTTAAAGTATAACTGTCTATGTTTTTCATGATAAAATATCCTGCCTTTACTGTTTTTTGTATCCGTCTTTCAGACTAACGACCCTATTGAAAACCACGTCATCGCTTTTGCTGTCCCTGCAAAAATACCCCATTCGAAGGAACTGAAAAGACTTAAGCTTTGGTGCGGTCTCCAAATATTTTTCGACGTAACCGTCGCATATCGTCAGTGAGTCAGCGTTCATTCTCTCCGAAAAATCCACTTTTTCCTCGCTATCGTTCAACAAATAATCATATATACGCATTTGTGCTTTAGCGCAATTCTTAGCGTCTACCCAATGAATAACGCCTTTGGTCTTGACAGCGTAATCCTGCCCGGACTTGGTACCCTCGATGATTTCCGCATTTACGGAAACCACCTTACCGTCCTTGACCTCGTATCCTACCGCCTTAATTATATATCCGCTTTTAAGTCTGACGGTGCCTTGCGGAACAAGTCGCTTAAATTTCGGCGGCGGAGTTACCTCAAAATCCGTTCGTTCGATATAAAGTTCGTTACTTATCGTTATCTTTCGTGTAAGACCGTCACCTTTCAGAGGATTTATCTCAAAATCGAGTTCCTCGCTCCAATCATCCGGACGATTGACTATCTTTAACTTAAGCGGTTCGGTTACAGCCATTGCTCTTTCCGCTTCGTTATTAAGCTCGTCTCTTATGCAGCTTTCCAAAAAGCCGGTTTCTACTTCGCTGTTCGCTTTGCTGACGCCTATGTTTTCACAGAAAGTTTTTAATGCGGACGGCGTGTAACCTCTTCTTCGCAGTCCTGCGATAGTCGGCATACGAGGATCGTCCCATCCGTCTACGGCGCCGCTCTCCACAAGCTTCTTGAGGTAACGTTTGCTCATTATCGTACGCTTAATATTAAGACGTGCAAACTCATACTGGTGCGGCGGATTTTTGTACTCGCACTCCGTCACTACCCAATCGTAGAGAGGTCTGTGGTCCTCGAACTCCAGCGTACATATAGAATGAGTTATACCTTCTACCGCATCTTCGATAGGATGAGCAAAATCGTACATGGGATATATACACCACTTATTGCCTTGACGGTGATGCTCGGCATGAAGAACTCTGTACAAAATAGGATCTCGCATATTGATGTTAGGGCTAGCCATGTCGATTTTTGCCCTGAGCGTCAACGCTCCGTCCTCGATAAGACCGTTCTTCATATCCTCGAAAAGTTTTAAGCTTTCTTCTATAGGACGATTGCGGTTTTTGCTCTCTACGCCCGGCTCGGTAAGAGTACCTCTCGTTTCCTTAATTTGCTCCGGCGTCATATCGTCGACATACGCTTTGCCTTTTTTTATCAACAATACGGCTTTTTCGTACATTTCATCAAAGTAATCGGACGCAAAAAGCACTCTCGACGTATCCGCTCCGAGCCACGCTACGTCCGCTATGATAGACTTAACAAATTCGTCGTCCTCTTTTGCAGGATTGGTGTCGTCAAAACGCAAATTAAACTTACCGCCGTATTTTACCGCAGTTCCGTAATAATTAAGACAAATAGACTTAACGTGACCTATGTGAAGGTAACCGTTAGGCTCGGGCGGGAATCGTGTAACTACAGATTGACATCTGCCCTCTTTGAGATCGCTTTCGATTATCTCTTCTATAAAATTTCCCATATATAATATCTCCCTAATGTCCGCCGCAAAGGCTTCCCTTAAAAGTTATTTTGTCGCTTTTTACATACATATAGCCGTCGGCTTCCGCCTCGAAACCAAAAGGTTTGTAATAGTCATCCGCTTTTACTTTGACGGTCATAGGCACGTCGAACAAATTTACGAAATTCAGCGTAGATCTAGCAAGCAGATCGAAAAATCTGAAATCGTATTCGTTTTTTACATACACTTGTCTGATAAGCACGTCCTTTCCGTCAAGCGCAAGCACCGAAAAACCGATGGGACGGCCGTCGTCGTCCATGATAAGAACTCTCTCGTTTTCCCCGAGCGTTCCGTTAAGTTCCTTAAGCGCCGCCTCGGTATAATCGTTATCTCTTTCCTTTACCGTCAACATAAACTCTCCTCCGTTATCGTTAAAAACGAATTTTTTGCAAGTCGCTTTACTCAAAAAACAACGTCTTGCTCTGCTTGTCCGTCTCCCTCATAAAAGCACTCAGCGCACTGTATCGCTTGGCAATATAATTGTTTTCCACCATTCGTTTTAAGTTATACTCTTCGCCCACCATAGCTACAAATCTTTTTGCCCTCGTTATGGCAGTATAGAGTAAATTTCTCGTCATCATCATCGGACTGCCGCCTACGACAGGCATTATAACTCCTTCGTATTCGCTACCCTGACTTTTGTGAACGGTAATGGCGTAAGCAGGCATAAGCTGACTGCGAATATCCGGCGTATATATTATCTCCCGTCCGTCGTCTAACGTTACAAAAATGTCATTGCCTTTAACTGCAGTAACGATACCCGCATCTCCGTTAAACACGCCTTCGCCCGTTTCGTAATAAGGCTTGTTTCGTACCCATGACAATTGATAATTGTTGGTTACGTGCATAACTTTGTCGCCCGTTCGAAATATCACGTCTCCGCTTGTCAGCTGCTCGCCGTGCGGATTCATCTGCTCTCTGAGCAGCGAGTTCAAATTTATCGTGCCGCATACTCCGTTTTTAAGCGGACAAAGCACTTGTATTTTTTGTGCGTCTACGTTCAGATATTTAGGTATTCGCCTCGCCGCAAGGTCCACCACCGTGGCAGCTATTTTTTCGGGCGCCGAACACCTTACGAAAAAGAAGTCCGAACTCTTGTTGCTCAGCGACGGCATAATTCCGCTATTCACCGCATGCGCCGATTCGGCAATAGAACTGCCGTCTCCCTGTCTATATACCTTAGACAACATTGCCGTAGCGACAAGACCGCACTTAAGTACGTCGGAAAGGACGTTGCCTGCGCCTACGGATGGGAGCTGATCTTTGTCGCCGACCATAACCAATCTCGTGCCCGACGCCAAACGTTTGAGCAACATATTAAGTAAAAACACATCCACCATGGAAACCTCGTCTACAATCACGAGATTACACTTAAGCGGAGTCGTCTCCGATTTAAAATCGTTAATCCCCACGCCTTGCATAAGAGCCCTGTGAATAGTCGCAGCTTCTCTCCCGGTGCTTTCGCTCATCCTCTTTGCCGCTCTGCCGGTAGGAGCCAGTAGCATTGTCTTAAATCCAAGCTTTTCCGCAATATCGATTATGCACTTTATCACAGTGGTTTTTCCTGTTCCGGGACCACCTGTTATAATCGATACGCCGGAAGTTACGGCAGTTTTTACCGCTTCCTTCTGAAGTTCGTGCAGCTTGATGCCTCCGACCTGTTCGAAATGCTTTATATCTTCGGTAACATCGTAAGTTATCTTGTCCGATTCCCTTATCAAACGTAAAAGACCGCTTGCCGATCCGTTTTCCGCTTGAAAAACGTTTCGTCGGAATATTGCATCATATCCGTCTACGTCCGCCCGTTTAAGTTTAACGTCAATGACCAAAGCGTCGACCTGTCTGTCTACCTCTTCCTTATCGACGTCCAACACGAGGCTTGCCGCATCTACGAGTTCCTCCTTAGGCAAAAACGTATTGCCGGCTTCTTCGGCTTCGGATAGTGCGTGCGCAATTCCTGCCCTGATTCTAAAAGTGCTGTCTAGCGGCAATCCTTGTTTTACCGCAATCCTGTCCGCTATCTTAAACCCTATTCCGTCAACGTCCTCTATCATGCGATACGGGTTTTCGGAAACGATTTTTATAGTTTCCTCGCCGTAAATTTTGTAAATCTTCAGAGCGGTACCGAGCGCAATGTCTTGCGCTTGAAGGTACATAACGGCGTCTTGTATTATTTTGTTTTTAATGTACTCTTCGTGAATAGCCAACGCCTTGGCTTTGGAAATGCCTCGTATAACCGTAAGAGAGGTCGGAGACCGCTCTATAACGTCGAGAGCGTTGCTCCTGAACGTCGACACTATTGCAAGCGCAGTTTTAGGTCCAACGCCCTTTATCAGTCCGCTGCCCAAAAATCTGACTATCCCGTCCGGAGTGTCGGGGGCGATTCGAACTACCTTTTCCGCTTTAAACTGTCTTCCGAACCTAGGGTGCGTTACAAATTCGCCTTCGGCTTCGATGTCTTCGCCCTCGACTACCGGCGGAAACGCACCCACGACGACTATCGGCTCGCCTCTGGAGTCGATAGTCGCTATGGTATAACCGTTTTCCTCGTTACGAAAACGAATTTCTTCGACGCTGCCTTTTAACTTCATTATCCTAAATATTTTCTTAATTCGTCCGCTTTATCCGTCTGTTCCCACGGCAAATCGCTCTTACCGAAGTGACCGTAATTGGTGGTAGCCGCATATATGGGTTTGCGAAGTTCGAGCTTGTCTATAATTGCAGCCGGACGGAAATCGAATTCCTTTGCGATAATTTCGGTAATCTGCGAATCGCTGACTTTACCCGTGCCGAATGTGTTGACGCATACGGAAACCGGGTGCGCTCTGCCTATGGCATAAGCCACCTGAAGCTCTATACGATCGCACAATCCGGCTTTTACTATATTTTTGCATACGTACCTTGCGTAATAGCATGCCGACCTGTCCACTTTTGTCGGATCTTTTCCGGAAAAAGCTCCGCCGCCGTGCGGACACATGCCGCCGTAAGTATCCACGATGATTTTTCTTCCTGTAACGCCGCTGTCTCCAGCAGGACCGCCGATAACGAATCTTCCGGTAGGATTGATGTAAATCTTCGTTTGAGGTCGCAAAAGCTCCTTGGGGATAACTTCCTCTATAACTTTTTTCGCTACGTCGTTTCGCACGGATTCTATATTTACGCTGTCGTCGTGCTGAGCCGAAACGACTACGGTGTCCACGTAAAGAGGCTTAAATCCGTCGTATGCCACAGTGACTTGCGCCTTACCGTCGGGACGAAGATAGTTTATTACGCCGTTTTTTCTTACCTCGGTCAATTTTTTTGTTAACTTATGCGCAAGAGCAATAGGGAGCGGCATAAGTTCTTCGGTTTCGGTACAAGCAAAACCGAACATCATGCCCTGATCGCCTGCGCCGATAAGATCGTACGGATCTCCCGATTTTTTGCTTTCCATTGAGTCGCTTACGCCCATAGAAATATCGGGTGACTGCTCGTTGATATAAGTAAGAACCGCACAATTGTGATAATCGAATCCCAACTTAGGATCATTGTATCCGATGCTTTTGATAACGCCACGTACGATGCGCTGAATATCTATATACTGCGAAGTAGTAAACTCGCCCATTACCAATGTCATGCCGGTACTGCAGCATACCTCACAAGCCACTCGAGACTTTTCGTCGCCTCTGAGCGCCTCGTCCAAAATACTGTCCGCAATAAGGTCACATATCTTATCGGGATGTCCTTCGGTAACGCTTTCGCTGGAAAATAATCTAATATTTTGCATATATCCTCCGTAAGTCGGGCGCATACTGTCAATACCTCCACAACGCATACGCCTACATCCAATTATTATACTACATAAGCTACGCCCCCGTCAAGGAATATACGGCGGAACGAGCCGCTCGTTACTCAAAAAAATAACCGCCAGCTCTGCATTAGCAGCATTTTTAGGCGGAAAACCCAACGTATTCGACTGCCGCAGTCCTGTGCCTCAACTCAAAACAGTTGACAAAATTACTCAAAATAGTTATACTACGATTTATAAAGAAGCGGAGAGTCTATTATGGCTAAAGAAAAAGAATTTGTAAAGAATATTGCCGATATGCACGAGGATTTTCCTCAGTGGTACACCGACGTAGTACTCAAGACGGAGCTTGTCGATTACGGCCCCGTAAAAGGCACCATGGTTATTCGTCCGTACGGCTATGCGATATGGGAAGTCATTCAAAGAGAACTGGACAAAAGGTTTAAGGAAAGCGGACACGAAAACGCTTACTTCCCGATGCTGATACCTTACAGCTATCTCGTAAAGGAGACCGAACATGTGGAGGGTTTTGCTCCCGAAGTAGCGTTAGTTACCCACGTCGGGGATCAGGAATTACCCGAAAAGTTGGTTGTTCGTCCCACCAGCGAGACGATAATTTGCGAAATGTACCGCAGATGGGTACAGTCCTACAGAGATCTTCCGGTACTTATCAACCAATGGGCAAACGTCGTTCGTTGGGAAAAGACTACTCGTCCGTTTTTGCGTACGAGCGAATTTTTGTGGCAAGAAGGTCACACGCTCCACGCTTCCGAAGCAGAGGCAAGAGAAGAAACGCTCAGAATGCTTAACATATACGAAGAGTTTTCTCGCAATGTTCTCGCTATACCCATGTTTACCGGTCGCAAGAGCGAAAAAGAAAAATTTGCGGGAGCAAAAGAAACATATTCCATAGAAGCGATGATGCAAGACGGTAAGAGTCTGCAATCCGGTACATCTCATTATTTCGGTAACAGTTTTGCCGAAGCTTTCGATATAAAGTATCTCGACAAAGACGGCAAATTAAAGGCGCCTTATCAGACTTCCTGGGGTGTGTCCACTCGTCTTATCGGCGCAGTAATTATGACGCACGGAGATCAAAGAGGTCTTTGTCTCCCCCCTGCCATAGCTCCCGTACAAGCGGTTATAATCCCTGTGGCTATGCATAAAGACGGCGTACTTGACAAATGCAGAGAAGTATATATTGCGCTTAAGTCTGTAGCGAGAGTAAAATTGGACGACAGAGATTTTACCCCCGGTTGGAAGTTCAACGAATACGAAATGAAGGGCGTTCCCGTTCGTATCGAAATAGGACCGAGAGATATCGAAAACGGAGTGGCAACGGTAGCTCGCAGAGACAAAACCGAAGAAAAATTCACCATACGTCTTGACGACATTGCGACCGAACTACCGAAACTCTTAGCCGATATCCAAACCAATATGTATAACAAGGCTCTTGCCTTCAGGGATTCTCACGTAAAGATAGTATCGGATACTGCCGAGCTTAAAGATGCAGTAGACAGCGGCAACTTCGCTCTCGGAATGTGGTGCGGCGACAGAGAATGCGAAGACAAAATAAAAGAAATTACAGGAGCTTCCACTCGAAATATGCCGTTCGATCAAACGCCTTGCGGAGATAAATGCGTTTGCTGCGGCAAAAAAGCTACAAAAAAGATTTATTTCGGAAAAGCGTATTAACAACCATTCTGTGCGATTTTCGGCTCAGCCCGGGAATCGCACTTTTTATATGCAAAAAACGGACGCAAGTAAAATTCTTACGTCCGTTTTTACGTTTTACTTATTTTTATGTGTTACAAAATCGCTATACCGTATGGCGATAATTGATACAAAATTTCCCGGTAGCAAAAGATCAACCGTTAGTCAGTATATAGCTTAAACTTAAAATCACAGCCAACACGACAGCAACGATCATAGATGCGATAAAACGTTTTTTCATAGCCACGTCTCCGTTACTAAGACTTACGGTTATCCCGGCTGCAGAACAAATTATCGAAATCGGAGGAAAAATCAATGCAAAAACGTACGCTAACACAGTGAGCCAAATAAGTCTGCTCTGCGACTTGGTTATCATTACCGAACCATAAGGGCTTTGTTCGAACGAATATGATTTTGCGTAATAAGATTGTTTTGCGGCGAATGAATCCGATTCGCCGCCACCTGCGAAGTCTGACGGCCTTACTTGGGTCGGCTCTCCGCAATTGTCGCAAAACCTGGCGTCAAAAGGCAATTGCTTTCCGCACTTGCCGCAGACAAGCGTCTCGTTATCCACACGTTTACCGCAACGAGCGCAAAATCTATCGCCCTCTTGTATTAAATTACCGCATTTAGAACAATACATAACTTAGCTCCGTTATTGCAGCTGCAGCTGTTTATATAATTCTTCTATAGTCTTGTCGTTGTATGCCCTTACGTCAGTAAGACAAGCCACGAAATTCTTTTTTGTTTCCTCTTTTATGTCGAGAGCCGCCTCTACGTCACCGAGTTTTGCGTCCCCCGTTTCCTTAACGAGCGAAGCAACCATCTTTGCATAATTTTCGGCTTTGCCGAGAGCTGTCTGAGAATATTTAACGTCTTTAGTAAGAATACCTTTGATAGCTTCCAGACTCTCTTCCATCTTGTCGTCTATACGAAAAACTCCGAGCATATCGAATGCGCCCACGCTTCCGCCGACAAAAACTTTGCGATCGGCTTTGGGCTGTTTGTCGGAAATCAATATTATTTCCACAACAAATTTGTTTGCGACTTTTCGTACGCTTACAAGCGTTTTTCCGTGCTTTTTGATGACGTTACTAGCAAATTCTACGAGTTTCGCCCTATTCGTACAGCTTAGACGCAACATGTTGAGGTACCAATCGGTCTGAGTAATACCGATATACGGATAGTCGGCGTTCTTCAACTTGCGAACATCCGCAGACTTGTGCGCCGGCAACAGTCTTGTGCCGCACTTAAAATGCTTGTGCGAACCGCCGTCCAATGCGCATGCATAGTAAGAAGGTGCAAACTCTACAAAATCGAACATTGCGTTTAACGTTTCTTCGTTCATAACAAGCGGCTCGTGCGAAGAAACTACCTCACCCATATCCCCGTAATATGCTTTAGCAGCGGCTTTGTAATACCAGCTGCCGTCTCCTATATCGAGATTGATAAATCGTGCGTTGGCATTTTCTCCGTATCCCTCGCAACTTATGCACCTATCGCATTGCGGATACTTCGAACTCGACACTTGTCCGCAATCGGCAAATACGACATCGATATTTTTGTCGCCTTTGTTTTCCCATCTGCGGAAGCCGCTGACGGCGTAACCGTTTTTTACGGCGTAATCGAACGCCCATTCAAGAGCCTTTGCAGGATGCGCCGAAAGCGATTCGAACATATCCTTCATCTCTCCCGGTCTAAGCGAAACGATGTCCATAACCGCTGCGACAAACTTTTTTCGCTCGGACGCACAGCCGTTTTTTTCGGCGTAAGCGTAAAGCGGATCGAGCAGTTCGTCAAGTGTAACCGTCTCCAATTCATCCTCGTCCACTTCCGAGTTCTCCCATTCGGTAAGCCCTATCTTTTGCATTAAAACGTTACGAACGTAAACTTTGTCCGCTTCGTCCATAAGCAAATTGATTTCGGCATAGCTAAGCAATCTTTCGATATCGTAGCTTATACTCATAATTATTACCTCCTATTCGGGTTTTACAATATTTATATACTTTTCTATGGCAAACTGCGTCCACGGAGCAACGACAGGAGGAAATACCTTAAACGTCATAATTTGCTTTGTCGTGGGATGTAAAAATCTCAAGCTGTACGACCAAAGCGCAAGCCTGCCTTTGTGTAAGTCTCCGTACTTCACGTCGCCGTATATGGGACAACCCTGCGCAGCCATTTGGGCACGTATTTGATGTCCTCTGCCGGTAAGAAGTTTTACGTCTACGAGCGAAGTATTTTCGGCGTACTCGAGCGTATTGTAATCGAGCACCGCTTTTTTTGCGCCCTCTATCGCCGCAGGAACCACCTTAACGATATTATTGTCCTCATCCTTTATGAGATAGTTTACCAATCTGCCTCGCTTGTCTCTAAGTCGGTTGTTAACTACGGCTAAATATTTTTTCTCCAGTTCGCCTTCTCTAATCTGTTCACTGAGTCTGGCAGCGGATTTACTCGTGCGAGCAAACACCATAACCCCACCGGTAGGTCTGTCTAATCTATGTACAAGTCCGATAAACACATTACCGGTTTTATTGTATTTTTTGCCGATATAATTCTTAACTATAGTCAGCATATCGAGATCGCCCGTAATATCCGCTTGCGACGGAACGTTCTGCGGTTTTACCACAACTATTACTTGGTTGTCCTCGTATAACACGATTAAATCTTCCATAACTCACCTCTTATGCTTGCCATAGTCCGCTTGCTCCGGCAGGTAAAACGATGCCCTCGTCGGTAGGCAAACAAACTTCATAACCTTTGTGCTTTCCATTCGGCATAGTCAAAGCCAAAATATTGTCAAGCACTGCCGGCTGCAGCCCTGTCGTATAACTGTTAATAAGATAAAAAAGCGGATTATCGCTGAGAATTTGCGTGGTCAGCTTTACCAAATCGAACAATCCGTCCTCGATCTTCCACATTTCGCCGTTAGGACCTCTTCCGTACGACGGCGGATCCATTATAACGGCATCGTATTTTTTCCCTCTCTTTATCTCTCTTAAGACAAACTTAAAACAGTCGTCCACTATATATCTTATTCTGTCCGGAGCTACCGAACTTAACATTGCGTTACTCTTACATCTGTCAACCATAGCTTTGGCTGCGTCCACATGCGTTACTTTTGCGCCTTGCTTAGCCAGCGCAACGGTCGCTCCTCCGGTATATCCGAACAGATTAAGCACGTTAACGTCTTTTTTCTCGCCAACCATAGCTCTCATGGCATCCCAATTGCCTGCCTGCTCCGGAAAAAGTCCCACGTGTTTAAAGCCCATCGGCTTTATCAGAAAAGTAAGATCGCCGTAGCTTATCTTCCATTCTTCAGGAGTTTTTTTGCGAAACTCCCACGAACCTCCGCCGGTATTGTGTCTATGGTAGTGTGCATTTAACTTATCGAATTTCTTTAAATCCTTGCCCTTCCATATAACCTGCGGATCGGGTCGCAAAAGGTAAACGTTTCCCCAGCGTTCCAGTTTTTCGCCGCTTGCGGTAGCTATAACCTCATAGTCTGTCCATTTATCCGAAATCATGCTTTCTCCGCATCCAGTTCGATTTCGAGACCGTTAATAACCAACGTTTTACCGCCCTCTTTATCCTCGATTTTTACCGCAAGAACGTCCTTATCAATTTCACCCGAAGTAAGAATTTCTTTAAGCTGTTCGGACTGAGTATGATAATAAATATTGATTTTGTCCGTTACTTCGAAACCCTTTTCCTTTCTCATGGCTTGAATTTTACTTACAAGTTCTCTTACAAGTCCCTCTCGCACAAGAGCCGGGGTGAGAGTAGTATCCAAAATCGCAGTTAATCCGCCTGCCGATTCGGACGCATATCCCTCTCTGTTTATTACACCGATAAGTAAATCTTCTTCTCCGAGTTCTACTTCCACACCGCCTGTTTCAAATGAATATTTTCCGTCCGCTCTTACTTTATTTACCACCGTTTCGGCATTAGCGGCAAGGTGCACTCTTATTGCGTTAATAAGTTTGCCGTACTTAGGACCGAGCGTCCTAAGCTGCGGCTTTACTTCGTAAGTTACAAATTCGCCTGCATCGGTTATAAATTCTATATCTTTCACATTAAGTTCGTCTGCAATAACTTTAAGCAACTCATCGTCAAGCTTTTTGGATCCGCACAAAAGCACTCTTCCGAGCGGCTGACGATTCTTTATGTTAGCCGCACTACGAGCGGCT
>ULXX01003213.1_pt1 | contig 24824 bp, 23 predicted proteins | sample 1961621 | NCBI WGS metagenome assembly ULXX01 (sample SAMEA4835848, study PRJEB28245) | human gut metagenome | biome: gut microbiome; material: fecal sample | place: Denmark | collected 2008
TTTTGCATACGTGTCCGTTCCTTTTCTTTGGTAAACACCGGGCGTTTCCGCATCAGATAAATCGGCAATCGTAATACGAAATCCTTACAGCTCTCCTTTCGTCCGTCCGGCATGGAAACCGCCGGCGTCATATATGGAATGCCATAACTGGTCAGACCGGACAGATGAATCCCGATCACCACTATCCCCAGTATAAATCCGTATAATCCCCATATAGCACTGACAATGATCAGAAAGAATTTCAAAAGCCGATATGCTGATGCAAAGCTTTCATTAGGAATCGTGAAGGACGCCAATGCCGTTAATGCCACTATGATCACCACAATCGTACTGACCAGACCCGCTTCAACGGCTGCCTGTCCTACGATCAGACCACCAACGATACCTATCGTGTTTCCCATTGGCCCCGGCAGCCGGATTCCCGCTTCCCGCAACAGCTCAAACTCCAGCTCCATCAACAGTACCTCCAGTACGATGGGAAATGTCACATTACTTCTTGCCTGTGCGATTGCCATCAGCAGCTTTGTCGGCAGCATCTCCACCTGAAAGCAGGTGATTGCGATATAGAATCCGGGCAGTCCGATTGCCAGAATAGATGCAATATACCGCAGGATCCGCGCAAAGGTTGCCACAGACCACTGATTATAATAATCATCCGCTGCCTGGAAATACGTGTTAAAGGTTGCCGGCAGAAGAAGCACCTCCGGTGAATTATCCACGATCACCGCCACTCTGCCCTCCAGAATAGATGCCGCCACCTTATCCGGCCGCTCTGTACTCTGTATCACAGGAAATGGAGAATACCACTTCTGATTCATATAATGTGCCAGCATTCCACTGTCATAGATCGCATCTGTCCGGTACCGGCCCAGCTGCTCTTCAATCTGATCAACCAGCCCATCCGGCACCAGATCCTCCATATACACCACTGCATAATCTGTCCGGGAACGTTCTCCGAACTGATGTTGCACAATCTTACATTTCGGATCCTTGATCCGTCGTCTTATCAGCGCAGTTCCCATCCGCAGGCTCTCATTAAAGCTGTCCCGCGGTCCGCGCATCACCGCTTCTGTTTCAGACTCCTCAATACTCCGGACCGGAAGCTTCTTACTGGAAATAACAATTGCCCGGTCATAACCATCCAACATCAGAGCCGTATCACCACGCATCACTGCCAGTACCATTTTATCAAAGGACGGTTCTTCCCTCAGATCTGCCATGTCAATCTCGCTGTAAAAAAATGCCGACCAGATGTCTGTTTCCACAGCCATCCGATACCTCAGCTGTAATGGATGGATCACATGCTGCTGCACCATATCTCCATCCGTCAATCCATCAATATAAATCATATATCCGGAAACCGCCCCATCCTTCCGCCGGAACAGAAACTCCTTTTTTACAACATCATCGCAGTCCCGGAACATTTCTTCCAGCACTTCGATATTTTTTACCAGCGATGTATTTAACTCTGCCGCTATTTTATTTTCTGAATTATATAATTGATTCATAGAAAAAGCCCCCACACATCTACACTTTCGTATAGTATGTGTGAAGGCTTCATTTGTTATACATAATCTGTTTTTGCAAAGTCTGCTTTATGCATGATTCATTTTATGCACGTTATTGATAACGATCGTTTCCTGATTATAGATATGCTTTCGCATAACGATCCGTGCCTCCTCTGCGTCTCCGCGGAGAATCGCCGCTGTAATAGCATCATGCTCTTCCACCAGAACATTATGATAGCTGAAATCTTTTACATATTCTACCCGGTATCTGGACACCTGCTCCCACAGATTATGTGTCATGGTAATGATCCGCTGATTCTGTGTCGCTTCAAAAATCGCATCATGGAATACAATATCACCCTCCACGATTGCCGGAACCTGTTTCGTCCGGATGGCCTCCCGAAACGCTTCACAGGCCGCCTGCAGTTTCTCTTTTCCCGCTTCTGTAATCCTTTCACATGCCAGCTGTACCGCCAACTCCTCTAATGCACATCGAACCTCCAACGCATCCCGCAGATCCTTCTCGGTTATCTTCGCTACTTCCGCACCGCGTCGCGGAATCATAACTACCAGTCCCTCCAGCTCCAGCATCCGGATGGCCTCCCGCACCGGAGTCCGGCTGACGCCCATTTTCTTTGCCAGCGGAATCTCCAGCAGGCGTTCACCGGGTGCGATCTCTCCACTTATGATAGCCTGTCGTAATGTCTGAAAAACCACATCCCGAAGTGGCAGATATTCATTTATATCGAGTTTCAATTCCATTCTGTATCCTCACCTTATGTTCCTGTCGCCTGCTGATTTTTTCCTGTTCCTAATACTGGGGCCGTGTCAGATAAATCTGCTTTGACAGCTCTGCCTCACCAATCGCAGTTCCTGCCTCGCGGGCCGCCTGCTCGTCCTTAAAGATTCCAAACACGGTAGGACCGCTTCCGCTCATCAATGCATTCTCCGCACCATGCTCCAGCATCTGATCCTTAATCGTCTCAATTACAGGATATGCAGGAATCGTAACCGTCTCCAGTACATTTCCCATCCGGTCCACAATACCACCCAGATCGCGGCTCTTAATCGCTTCCACCATACCGTCAATGTCCGGATGCTCAGCCAGCTCTTTGACTTTCAGATTCCCGTATACGAATCCGGTAGATACTGCGATCGGCGGCTTCGCAATCAAAATCCAACAGTCCGGAATCTCCGGTAATGCGGTCAGTTTTTCACCGATGCCTTCTGATAAGGCGGTTCCGCCCATAATGCAATATGGAATATCCGCGCCCAGCTTAACTCCCCTCTCACATAGCTCCTGCTCAGAGAGCCCCAGCTCAAATAACTGATTCATGCCCTTCAGGGCGGCGGCAGCATCTGTACTTCCACCCGCCATTCCGGCCGCAACCGGGATCCGCTTGGTCAGGATTGCATGCACGCCTTCCTTAATCTGAAATTCATCCTTCAACATCTGAATTGCTTTATAAATCAGATTGTCTGCATTCATCGGCACCTCCGGTACATCCTCTCCGGTTGCCGAACACAGCTCAATCTCCGATCCGGTTGCTTTCCTAAGGTCCAACGTATCGGATAATGAAATATTCTGCATAATCATCTTAACTTCGTGATATCCATCTCTCCGTTTCCGGATCACATCCAGTCCCAGATTTATTTTGGCATATGCCTGTAAGGTTATTGACTCCATATCCATTCCTTCTATCTGATCTTGTTCTTTTATCTTTTTAATTTTCTGCCGGATCCCGGTTTCTTTATTCTCCCGGTCCGCCGGATTCTATAAATATTTCTTCAGCAATTCTACCTTGTCTGTCTTTTCCCATGGCAGATCAATATCGGTTCTTCCGAAATGTCCGTAAGCGGCTGTCTGCTTGTAGATCGGACGGCGCAGATCTAACATCTTAATGATTCCTGCCGGACGAAGGTCGAAGTTCTCACGAATGATCTCTACCAGCTGTTCATCGGAAAGCTTACCGGTACCAAACGTATCTACCATAACGGAAGTCGGGCTTGCCACACCGATGGCATAGGATAACTGGATCTCGCATTTGTCTGCCAGACCGGCTGCCACGATATTCTTCGCTACATAACGGGCTGCATACGCTGCGGAACGGTCTACCTTTGTGCAATCCTTACCGGAGAAAGCACCACCGCCATGTCTGCCATAACCGCCATAGGTATCTACAATGATCTTCCGGCCGGTCAGTCCGCTATCACCATGCGGTCCACCGATCACAAATCGTCCGGTCGGATTAATAAAGAACTTGGTCTCATCATCTACCATTTCCTTTGGAAGGATCGGATCAAATACATAGGTCTTGATATCCTCATGGATCTGTTCCTGTGTTACCTTCTCGTCATGCTGGGTAGATAATACGACTGCGTCCAGACGGAATGGCTTGCCGTTCTCATCATATTCCACGGTAACCTGTGTTTTTCCATCCGGTCTCAGATATGGAAGTGTTCCATCCTTACGAACATCCGTCAGACGTTTTGCCAGCTTATGTGCCAGTGAGATCGGATATGGCATTAATTCCTCTGTCTCGTTCACTGCATATCCGAACATCATGCCCTGATCTCCGGCTCCGATTGCCTCCAGCTGTTCCTCTGTCATCTCAGACTCTCTGGCTTCCAATGCCTTATCAACACCCATTGCAATATCTCCGGACTGCTCATCCAATGCAACGATCACACCGCAGGTATCACAGTCAAATCCGAACTTGGCACGATCATATCCAATCTCCCGGATGGTATCCCGTACCGTCTTCTGAATGTCAACATAGCCCTTAGTTGTAATCTCACCCATAACCAGTACCAGACCGGTTGTCGTTGCTGTCTCACAGGCCACCCGGCTCATCGGATCCTGCTTTAATAATTCATCCAGAATGGCATCTGAAATCTGATCGCAGATTTTATCTGGATGTCCTTCGGTTACTGATTCTGACGTAAATAAATGTTTTTCCATTGTTTCCTCCTTCTGTTTTCCATCATTTTAACAAAAAAACAAGCCCGTGAATCGGACTTGAGTCTATTCAAATCCTCTTATTGCTCGATTCATCGTTCTAAAACCGGTTTCTCCGGCTTCTCACTGACTCGCTCAGGTTGGCACCTTCCGCCTTGCGGGGTTGCCACAGCTTCAAAGGCCCTTCTGCCTCCACTGTTCTGAATAAGAGAAGTCTTTTCAGTTGATACATTGATAATGTACTACAATTTATACACTCCGTCAACCGGATTTCTTTCTAATTACCGGCGTGCGAATATTTTTCTCAATTCATGATAAAGTCTGGCAATCGGCAGCCCGACCACATTATTATAATCTCCGCAAATTCCCCGGATATACACACCGGATTGTGTCTGGATCCCATAAGCTCCCGCCTTGTCCATGCAGTCATCGGTAGCAACATATTCCTCTATCTCCTGCTCCGTCATCGGATAGAATTCCACTTCCGTTTCTTCATGAAAGGTATGCTGCTTCTTCACACAGCCTACGCCATCCTCCTGCTCATTCCAGATCAGGGTCACACCTGTATATACCTGATGTTTCTGTCCCTGCAGGCTCCGTAGCATTTCACAGGCTTCCGCCTGACTCTGTGGCTTTCCGAGAATCCTTCCGTTTAATACCACGATTGTATCTGCACCGATCACCAGGATGGATTCCGCCGGCCGATCTTCCCGATCCTTCCGGTAGATTTCCTCCGCCTTCCGCATGGATAGCTCTTCTACTACCTGCCACGGAATCGTAGACGTAATGATTTCCTCTCCGCATGCCGGATGGATTTCAAACTGCAAGCCCATCTGTGCTAACAGCTCCCTCCTCCGCGGTGACTGGGATGCCAGTATGATCTGTCTTGATTTCAGCTCCTGCATAATTGTTCTCTCCGATCGGTTCTTCTGATTCTGAAATAGTTATATCACATCCATAATAATTATGCTATAATGTGGAAAGAAATTGCGTTAGAAAAGGAGTGTTCTTATGTTATCTCAACATTATATTGATATGACTTCGCAGAAATCTGCGATTCGTGAACTGTTTGATTATGGTTCCAAGCGTGCAAAAGAAATCGGCTATGAAAATGTATTTGATTATAGCCTTGGTAATCCAAGCGTACCTGCTCCACAGGAATTTACAGATGCATTATTAGACCTGATCCGGAATACCGATCCGGTTGCTCTGCACGGATACAGCCCAAGCCTTGGTATCCCTTCTGTTCGTCAGGCGATCGCTGATTCCCTGAATCGCCGGTTTGATATGAATTTCAAGATGGAAGACATATTTATGGCAGTCGGCGCTGCCGGTGCGATCGCACATGCGGTCCGTGCCGTTACCGTACCGGGTGATGAAGTGATTACATTTGCTCCGTTCTTCCCGGAATATTATCATTATGTAAATGCAACCGGTGCCGTTTTAAAGGTCGTACCTGCGGATATCACTAGCTTCCAGATCAACTTCGACGCGTTTGAGGAAATGATCACTCCTAAGACCATGGCAGTCCTGATCAACACCCCGAATAACCCGTCCGGTATCGTTTACTCTACTGCTACGATCAAGCGGCTGGCTTCTATCCTGGAAGCAAAATCAAAAGAATACGGACATGTTATTTATATTATCTCCGATGAACCATATCGTGAGATCGTATTTGCCGGTGCGGATGCTCCGTTTGTTGCAAAGCATTATGACAATACCATTATCTGCTATTCATTCAGTAAGTCCCTGTCTCTGCCGGGCGAACGTATCGGTTACGTAGCTGTCAATCCGGCCTGTGAGGATGCTGCACTGATCGTAGATATGTGCGGTCAGATTTCAAGAGGTATCGGTCACAACTGTCCGCCTTCTCTGATTCAGCTGGCGGTTGCACGGGTGCTTGATATGACCTCGGATCTGTCTGTTTATGAGACAAATAAGAATATTTTATATACCGAATTAACCCGAATCGGATTCGATATTGTAGAACCGGGCGGAACCTTCTACCTGTTCCCGAAGGCTCTGGAAGCAGATGCCGGTGCGTTCTGTGAACGTGCAAAGAAACACGACCTGCTTCTGGTACCAAGTGATTCCTTCGGTTGTCCGGGACACTTCAGAATCTGCTACTGCATTCCGACCGAGAAGGTAGAGCGGTCAATTCCGGTATTTGAGACACTGGCGAAGGAATATGGATTATAATGGCTTGTAATGAGCCTTGCCACCTCGCCTCACGGCTCGGAGGGCTTCGCCTTGTAATGAGCCTTGCCACCTCGCCTCACGGCTCGGAGGGCTTCGCTTTGTAATGAGCCTTGCTCACCTCGCCTCACGGCTCGGTGTAGGGCTTCGCCCTATAATTCAATAGAAAAAAGGATGCCGGTGAAAGCACATTGTGTTTTCACCGGCATCCTTTTTTCTACCGAATTGCAAGGCTCATAGTTTCATGTATCCATAGCTGTTGACGATGGCGTCTATTTTCTGGCCTGCTTTGCAGTATGGGCATTCGTTATGCTGATAGGTTTTGTATTCCGGGAAGTCGGACATCTTGAAGATGGAGTGGATTTCCTTTCCGTCGATTTCTTCGGTTGCGGAGAACAATGCAGATACTCCTGCCACGCTTCCGCCATAGTATTCTATACATTCCAGTGCCCGCTCAATGGTACGTCCGGTAGTTGCCGTTGCCAGAAGAAGCAGTACATGCTTACCACGGATCATCGGCTGCAGATTATCACGGAATACCAACTGACCCATGGAGTTCAGCTCCGGTGATACTACATAAATCGTCTGATGCGCATTCATTGACATGAATCCGGCTGCCGTCAGCTCCTCTGCCAGATACGCTCCGACAACCTCTGTACCATCCATACATACGATCGTATCTACGACTGTACTTGTTACATATTCATGTACGATTGCTTTCGCCGCTGCCTGCGCTTCCTTCTGTCTGGTCTTCAACGTTGTCATATCCATATAGTAGTTAATATGGGAATGATTCGTTGCAAAATGTCCCGGCATAATCTTTACTGACAATAAGTTGCTATATTGCGAATATACTTTCATTACCTGGTCTTCCATAAAATAACCCTCCCTGAGTTTTTAATTGATTAAGTTCTATCTTACCCTTTTTTAGCATACTTGTAAAGTATGGGACTGATTCCTCATCTGATTTCTTATTCAAATAACTCTGTCAACACCCATCGTCCATCCTCGAATATTGCCGTTTGTGTTACGGGATATGGTTCTTTCTGCGGTTCATCTGCCGGCCATTCCACCGTAGCCGTTGCCGTAAAGGTACACAGGTTGCCCTCTACGGAGTCAATCGTTAATGCATAATCACTCCAGTCTACATAATATCCCTTCGCACCATCATAATTTATATCCAGATACAGCATGCCATCCTGATCATAATATTTCTGTACTCCTTCCTCCGGAAAGTTGTATAACAGACGGTCTGCTTCCTGTTTACAATAAATAGAACGGATATACTCCTCAAAAGATGCATAATCCGCAAAATAGTTCGTATCTATCTGCCTTCCTCTCTGTGATAAATCTGCCGATGGATCTGTCGGCAGGCTGCTATAACCAAACCATGCATTGCATTTTATATTTCCGGCAATCAGACGGCACCGATCTAAGACCGCAGGCTCCCAACATTCCCATACCGGCCATCAGCATTCCGGCTATCACTGTCTTCTTAAAAAGTTTAATTCTCCCCATACGAAATCCTCCCTTTCTCTTGTCAGAATATTAACACTCCTAATCTACACATTCTCATAATTCCAATATAGCATATTCCATCCTTGTGTCAATTCATTCTCCGATCTGTCAATTTTTCTTCATTTTTGTTTGGATTGAATTTATAGTACATCTATGCTACGCTTGTTTACAGACAAAGATTTATTTCTCCGATTATTATGTTTACTATGATAGAAATGAGGTGCCGGATTTTGATTTCACAGACTGTTTCTCCCATTAAGGTCGGTATTACCGCCTGCTCCAACCCACACCCGGTAAGCTTCCTTCCGGAGCTTGCTGCTCTACAGCAGACCCTCCGTAATCTGGGGCAGGAGTCTGTCTGCAGTCCATATCTTTTCTCAGATGAATGTGGTCTGTCCGGCAGTGGAACAGAACGCGGCGATGCCCTCATGCAGCTTTTCAATGATCCGGAAATGCGGAATATCTATGATATTTCCGGTGGAGATATGGCAAATGAGGTTCTCATCCACCTGAATTATAACGAGATTCGGAAAAGTTCCGCCACCTTCTGGGGCTATAGCGACCTGACAACCGTTATCAATGCGATTTATACCCGGGCAGGGAAACCTTCCGTCCTTTACCAGATCCGGAATCTGATTGGAGAAAATGCTTCCTTGCAACAGGCTCGTTTCCGGAATGAAGAGGAGCTATTCCATTTTTCCTATGACTTTCTGCAGGGTACTTCTATGTCCGGCACTGTTGTCGGCGGAAATATCCGCTGTTTTCTGAAGCTCGCAGGGACTCCTTATTTTCCGGATCTGAATGGTAAAATCCTACTGCTGGAGGCTCTGGGTGGCAGAATCCCACAGATGATCACTTATTTAAGTCAGCTGGAGCAACTGGGTGCCTTCCGGGCTGTGAACGGAATCCTGCTCGGCACTTTCACAACCATGGAACGTCATGGCTATGTCCCGGACATGCCGACTCTGGTCCGTAACTTCGCCGGTCCACAAGTGCCGATTGCTAAAACCGCAGAGATCGGTCACGGCTCCGATGCCCGTGCGATCCGCATTGGTTCTTATTATGAATTGTGTTGACAAATAGCACTTTCTCTGCTAGTCTGACTATTGTTAAAACCATTTGTGGATTTTTCCGGGTATTGTGCCATCTTTTCGCCACATAACAGTCAATCTGTTATGTGTTTTTTTATGCCCGACAGAAAGGAGTTTTTATGAACCAGACATTTATGAAAGAACGCAAGATCCTGCCGCTGATCCTATCCATGGCGCTTCCTATGGTGATCTCCATGGCAGTGAATTCGCTTTATAATATCGTTGACAGTTATTTCGTTGCCAAGATCAGTGATGAAGCCATGACCGCACTATCCCTTGTCTTTCCGATTCAGAATATGATCAATGCCATTGCCATCGGCTTCGGTGTCGGTGTTAATGCCAGTATTGCTTATTTCCTGGGGGCCGAGAAACAGGAGGACGCAGATACCTCCGCCAGCTTCGGTGTTCTGCTCAGCCTCATTCACGGCATATTGTTAACCATTATCTGTATCCTGATCATGCCTGCATTCCTGCGCATGTTTACCTCAGATGCCGATATCCTGGATCTGGCACTGACCTATTCCAGACGTGTCTTTCTTTTTTCAGTATTTGTAAATGTCGGAATCTGTTACGAAAAGCTGTTTCAGGCAGTGGGAAAAATGAAGGTTTCTATGTTCAGTATGATCTGCGGCTGTGTTACCAATATTATCCTGGATCCGCTTATGATCTTCGGAATCGGTCCTTTTCCGGCCATGGGTATCCGGGGTGCCGCTTATGCCACAGGCATTGGCCAGTGTCTGACCCTTTTAATCTATCTTATTATCCTGGCATTGCGCCCAATCCCGGTTCATGCACATCCAAAATATCTGAAATGGAGACCGTCTCTGATCGGCCGTTTATATCAGGTCGGAATCCCGGCCACCCTGAATACCGCTCTGCCTTCCGTTCAGGTTTCCGTATTAAATCAGATTCTGACCGCATTTTCCGGACAATATGTACTGATTCTCGGTATTTATTATAAATTACAGACCTTTATCTACCTGACCGCAAACGGCATGGTACAGGGCATCCGTCCACTGGTCGGCTATAATTCCGGTGCCGGTGAGACGAAGCGGGTGCAGCAGATTTTCCGGACCTCTCTGATCCTGATCATGGGTATTATGGCAGTCGGAACCGCCCTGTCCCTGATCCTGCCTCAGCAGATCTTCGGCCTGTTCGCCCAGAATCCGGACGTTGTTTCCACCGGAGCAAAAGCCCTCCAGATCATCAGCCTCGGATTCATTATATCGGGCATCTCTGTCACCTGCTCCGGTGCCCTGGAAGGACTGGGAAAGGGGCTTCCATCCCTGTTGATCTCCCTGTCCCGTTATATCATTATTATGCTGCCCGCAGCCTTTCTTTTAAGCCGGCTTGCCGGAGCAACCGGAGTCTGGTGGTCCTTCCCTGTCACAGAGCTTCTGACCGCCATCCTTTCACTCATTATATGGAAAAAATATGGAAAATAAGAAATAATACTAGATCAAATCCAGATGTTTCAGTCCGTTCCAGATACCATCCGCATGAATATCCGTAGTAACATAATCTGCCTGTGCTTTTAAGCCGGGCAGACCGTTGCCCATTACAACTCCGGTCTCTGCATATTCAATCATCTCATAATCATTGGAACCATCACCGAATGCCACCGAGTCTTCCCTGCTCAGTCCCATGGAATCAAGCAGCCGCTGCATTCCGGTAGCCTTATTCACTCCCCGCTTCGTCATCTCACCGGAATAAATAATATCGTCACCGAAGCTACAGCCTGTCAGCTTAAAATATCCATCGGTCCTCGCATCCAGCTCCTTCTGTAACTCATCCACAGTCGCATCTGCATGAAAATATACACCACATTCCAGATCCTTTATCACAGCCGGATTCTCACACACTACCATATCCTTTCGGATACTGTCAGCCGTCTTTCCGCCTGACAATGCCTGTGCCATAACCGCATTACTTGCAGCGGTCAGGAAACGTCCCGGATATCCCTGCAGAAAATAAGCCGCCCCATGGCGATCAAACAGATCCACTAGCTCCTGCAGCTTTGACTGCTCCAGTGTACTATGATAGATCACGTCATTTCCTTTCCGGATATAAGCACCGGCAGATGCCACAACGCCATCAAACCCCAGCTCCAATAAAAAAGGATAAATGATCGAGTACGGTCTGCCACTGCAAATCGCGATTTTATGTCCATTCTCCTTTAAACGATGCAGAGCCTGCATTGTGCTTTCCGGCACCTGCATTTCAGAGTCCAGTAAAGTTCCGTCAATGTCAAAAAATACCAATTTACTCATATCATTTATCCTCTATTATTTTATTTTGCGTCCCGGATAATCTGGCGGATTGGGAGTACACATCCGGGAGATACCGATAATTCATCAATTCCCATTTCCAGGAATGTCTCAGTCAATTCCATATCAGCACCCAGCTCTCCGCAGATACCGGCCCAGATGCCTGCCTCATGCGCATTCTTTGCAACCATACGGATCAGTCGGAGAATTGCTTCATGATGCGGATTATAGAAGGCATCCAGCTTCGGATTCTGACGGTCGATGGCCAGTGTGTACTGGGTCAGGTCATTCGTTCCGATACTGAAGAAATCCACATGCTTTGCAAGCTGATCGCTGATGATCGCCGCTGCCGGTGTCTCGATCATGATTCCTTCCTCTACTTCTCCGATCGGAATGCCTGCTGCCCGCAGCTCTTCCTTCACCTGTGCAGAAATCTCCTTAATCTGCTCTACTTCTTCTACCGAAGTGATCATCGGATACATAATGGCAATATTTCCGAATGCGCTGGCACGGAACAATGCACGGAGCTGTGTCTTAAATATTTCCGGTCTGGACAGACAGATTCTGATTGCCCGGAAGCCAAGTGCCGGGTTATCCTCCTTATCCAGATCAAAATAATCCACCTGCTTATCGGCCCCGATATCCAGTGTACGGATAATGACCTTCTTGCCGGCCATGGTCTCTGCCACACGCTTATAAATCTGAAACTGCTCTTCCTCTGTCGGATAATCCTTGGACTCCAGATAAATAAACTCGCTCCGGAACAGACCGATTCCTTCCGCATCATTCATCAGAACGGTTGCCAGATCCGATACATTCCCGATATTGGCATATAAATGTACCTTCTGTCCGGACTGTGTAACAGTCTCTTTTCCCTTCATGGTCTGGTAAAGACGATTCCGTTCTTCCTCTTCTTCCTTGCGTTTCCGATATTCAAGAATCGTTGTCTCATCCGGATCCACATACAGGATTCCCTCTTTACCGTCTACAATTGCAAGCTTTCCGTCCCACTCCTTCCGGATCTGAATTCCGATCAGCGCCGGAATCCCCATGGTTCTTGCAAGAATCGCAGTGTGAGAATTCGTAGAACCATGCTCTGTTACAAATGCCAGAAGCTTGCTCTTATCCATTTTTACCGTTTCACTTGGTGCCAGATCATCGGCAACCACGATCACCGGCTCGGCTCCCAGTTCTCCGGTACTGCCCTTTCCGGTCAGCACGGATACCACCCGGTCGGAAATGTCCTTAATATCTGCCGAACGTGCCTGGAAATATTCATCATCCATATTCGCAAACATTTCAGCAAAATGATCTCCGGTCATGGCAACTGCATACTCTGCATTTACCTCCTGTGATGTGATCATATTGGTAATCGAATCATTATAATCATCATCCTCCAGCAGCATACTGTGAACCTCAAATACCTGTGCGTTCACCTCACCGACTTCCTGAACTGCCTTCTCATATAATTCCTGAAGCTGTTCGATTGCAGTCTCCTTGGCCGCCTCATAGCGTGCCAGTTCTGCCTGAACATCCTCCACATGTCTTCGCACAATCTGACCCAAATCCTTAGAGTAGAAGAAAATCGGTCCGATCGCAACCCCATTAAAAACCTTTTTTCCCGTATACTTTTCCATAAGCTTCTTCTTTCTCCGACTTATAAATTTGCTTCAAAAAATGCCTGAATTTCTTTTGCTGCCTGCTCCTCATTCTCGCCTTCTACTTCAACTGTCACTTCATCATTCTGCTTTACGCCAAGAGCCATGATCGCCATCAGCTTTCTTGCATCAGCGCTGCCCTTTGCTGTCTTTAATGTAATGGTTGCAGGATATTTCTTAGCCTCTTTTACTAAGATTCCTGCCGGTCTTGCGTGGATTCCTACCTCGTCTGTGATTGTGTACTTGAATGATACCATAGTTCATTTCTCCCTTCTTTTTCTATTATTGTTTTTGACGATGCCGTGATTTTTATTCATAGAGTTTAAAAAACCCGGACACGAAAAAATCTTTATAGATCTTCACATGTCCGGGTTATGCCAACTCAATGTTACACCCCGTAAATAGGAGTATGTAGTTAATCACTTGCTTATATTCCTATAATAAAAGATATTAAAATATTTGTCAACTACGTTCTTCTAAAAAATTAATTTTTATTGTGTGGCAGCAGCTGAAAGTTCGCACAGCTTATTACTTTGACAAGTTAGGGTTTGTGTAGACAACTCCGTCCGCCGTCGCTCCGGCTGTAAGCGGATTCAGTATTTAGCATTAAATGTGAGATGTCGCCTTCTGTCCTATATTTCATGTGCGGCAAGCTCTCGCACCTGCCAGCACGTAGCGGTACATAGGACTGCACAATACGCAGTCCAAGAACCGACGTGCTTCTAGGGCCGCACATAAAACAAGGACAGAGGCTCCATTTTCACTGTACTGAAATCCAGCCCGTATAAAACCGGAGTTTTGTGCATCTCTTTCCCCTCATCAACTTTGGTTTGGAGAGATGAAAAACTGCAGCAACCAGAGCTTCTGTCATATACTCCTGTGGGGCTCTAGAAGCACGTTGGCACTTAGGCTGTGTTCTTTACAGCCTTATGTGCCACTACGTGCTGGCAGATGCGAGAGCTTGCCACACAGGAGTCATATGACAAGAAGCGGCGTCAGACAGAGTTATCTCCACAAACCGCAAGTTCACAAAATTTCTCCTTGCATTTCCATATGCATGCGAGTACAATAAATCCTAGCATAAATAGTTCTTCGGGGCAGGGTGCAATTCCCTACCGGCGGTACAGTCCGCGAGCCGTGTGGCATGATCCGGTGTGATTCCGGAACCGACAGTATAGTCTGGAGGAAAGAAGATTCTCGCATGCATATCATGAATGACCCCGGAATCAGATTTGATTCCGTTTTTTATTTATACGGCTTTGATATGGTTTGTAACAGGATTTGAATCAGCTCCGCGGACTGCGGGGCTTTTATTTATGCTTGAAGGAGGAATATGAATATGAAATTAGCTATATTTTTCCCCGGAATCGGCTATCATACAGATAAACCACTCCTGTATTACAGTCGTAAGCTGGCCAGACTGGCCGGTTATGACACCATAGATGTTTCCTACGGCGGTTTTCCATCCGATGTAAAGGGGAATCCCGAAAAAATGACTGCGGCTTTTCAAAGTGCACTCTCCCAGACACAGGAGTGCTTAAAGGATGTTGATTTTTCTTCCTGTGAACAGCTTCTTTTTGTATCAAAGAGTGTCGGCACCGCTGTTGCTTCTGCGTTTGCAACAGAGAAAGGACTGCATCCGTTTCAGATCTTTTATACTCCGGTGGAGGCTTCTTTCCGGTTCATACAGGGTGACGGCATTGCTTTTACAGGCACCCATGATCCATGGGTCGATACTGCAATCATTGAGCTGAACTGCTCTCGTCTGAACATCCCGCTCACCATTATTCCGGATGCCAATCACTCTCTGGAAACCGGTGATGTCCAGCAGGATTTAACCAACCTGAAACAGATTATGGAAGTTACCGAGGCTTATTTGTTACAGAAAGGAGACCACTGATGACAGAAGAAGAAATCATGCGTCGTGCCATTACTCTGGCACAAAAAGCCGTTGGCAAAACGAATCCCAATCCGATGGTCGGTGCCGTAGTTGTGAAGGACGGACGCATTATCGGTGAAGGCTATCATATGCATATCGGCGGACTGCATGCCGAGCGAAATGCTCTGGCAAACTGCACAGAATCTCCGGCAGGTGCAACTATTTACGTCACTTTGGAACCATGCTGCCATTATGGCAAGACACCACCTTGTACCGATGCAATTATTCAGAATCATCTGGCTAAGGTTGTCATCGGCTCGCGTGATCCGAATCCCAAGGTTGCCGGTAAAGGTGTAAAGTTGCTTCGGGATGCAGGTATCGAAGTCGTAGAAGACTTCCTGCGCGAAGAATGCGATGCTATAAATCCTGTATTCTTTCATTATATAAAAGAAAAACAGCCGTATGTCGCATTGAAATATGCAATGACGGCAGACGGCAGGATTGCGATTGATTCCGGTGAATCCCGTTGGATTACCGGCGAATCGGCAAGAGAACATACACATCAGCTGCGGAATTATTATAAGGGCATTCTGGTCGGTATCGGCACTGTTCTGCTTGACAATCCGCTCCTGACCTGCCGGATTCCGGATGGCCGGACACCTGTCCGCATTGTCTGTGACAGCCACCTGCGAATCCCTGTAAACTGTAACCTGTGTAATTCTACAGATCAGGGTCCGGTGATCGTGGCGTATCTGGATTCCATAACCCATATGCCGGATGCTCCTGTTGATCTATCGGATAAGATGCAAATCCTGAAGCAAAAGGGGGTAACCCTGCTACCGGTAAAAGAAAAGGACGGTCATATTGATGTCACGGACCTTCTCACACAGCTTGGGCAGATGGACATTGACGGAATCCTGGTAGAGGGCGGAGGAACCATGAATGCCGCATTTATCGAGGCCGGCCGGGTCGATCATGTTTACGCCTATATCGGGGCCCAGATTTTCGGTGGCTCCCATCCTTACACACCTGTGAAAGGAAAGGGCATCGTTTCCATTGAAGATAGCCTGAAACTTACAAATCCTAAGATACAACTATTCAATCCGGATGTTCTGATTGAATATGATGTCTTGGAGAAAGGATAGATTACAGATGTTTACTGGTATTATAGAAGAAACCGGAACCGTTAAGAAAATTATCGGGCAACAGGTATCCGGTTCCATTGAGATAAAAGCGCATAAGGTTCTGGAAGGAACTAAAATCGGCGATAGCATTGCCGTCAACGGTGTCTGTCTGACGGTGACGAGACTTCAGCATGATGGTTTCACAGCTGATGTTATGGCTGAAACACTTCGCCGCACCAATCTGGGACAGCTTCCGATCGGCGGTGCCGTGAATCTGGAACGAGCTATGGCTTCCGACGGCCGCTTCGGTGGTCATATCGTCAGCGGCCATATTGACGGCACCGGTACGATCCGGTCTCTCCGGAAAGAAGGAAATGCCGTATGGGTTACGATTGCAGCTCCTGCATCCATTCTGGATCTGATCGTAATGAAGGGCTCGATTGCCATTGACGGTATCAGCCTGACCGTTGCCTATGTTGATCCTTCGGTCTTCAAGGTATCTGTCATTCCTCACACCGGTGAAGAAACGACACTGCTTTCCAGACGTCCGGGAGATATCGTCAATCTGGAGAATGACATTATCGGCAAATACGTGGAGCGCCTGCTCCGGCCATACATTCATTCCGATGAAGCTTCCAGCGAGACTTCTACAAAATCCACAGGACTTACTTTGGATTTTCTACGTGAGCATGGATTTTAAATTTAAGATACATTATTTATGATAGGAGGAATTACTATGGATTTCCAATTTTCAACCATAGAACAAGCATTAGAAGCATTGCGTGCCGGAAAGATCATTCTCTGTACCGATGATCCGGATCGTGAAAACGAGGGCGATTTCATCTGCGCCGCAGAACATGCCACCGGCGAAAACATTAACTTTATGGCAGTCCACGGCAAGGGACTGATCTGCATGCCGATGTGCAAGGAGCTTGCCGACAAATTAAACGTACCACAGATGGTATCCGAAAACACCGATAACCATTGCACGGCCTTCACCGTCAGCATCGATCATGTGGATACCACTACCGGTATCTCCGCATATGAACGTTCCATCACTGCAATGAAAGCTGTAGAGGATGATGCAAAGCCGGATGATTTCCGTCGTCCGGGACATATGTTTCCACTGGTTGCCAGAAAGGGCGGTGTTCTGGTACGGAATGGGCATACCGAGGCAACCGTCGATCTGATGCGTCTTGCCGGCTTAAAGCAGTGCGGTCTTTGCTGTGAAATCATGGCAGATGACGGTCATATGATGCGTACGCCGGAGTTAAAAGTAATTGCGCAGAAGTACAATATCCCATTTATTACGATCAAGGATCTGCAGGACTATTGCCGGTTACACGAGAATCATGTCATCCGGGAAGCAACCGTCAATCTTCCGACCAAATACGGCACCTTCAAGGCCTATGGATATGTCAGTGATATTACCGGCGAACACCATATTGCGCTGGTCAAGGGCGAGATTGGAGACGGTATGAATGTGCTGTGCCGTGTTCATTCGGAATGTCTGACCGGAGATGTATTCGGTTCTCTTCGCTGCGACTGCGGAGAACAGCTGGCCAATGCCATGAAACAGATTGAAAAAGAAGGCAGAGGTGTGCTGCTTTATATGCGTCAGGAGGGACGGGGAATCGGTCTGATCAATAAGTTAAAAGCCTATGAGCTTCAGGAACAAGGTCGGGATACCGTGGAGGCCAATCTGGATCTCGGATTTGCTCCGGATCTCCGGGAATATTGGGTCGGCGCACAGATTCTTCGGGATCTGGGAATCAAGGAACTGCGACTCCTGACCAACAATCCAAGCAAGATCTATGGTCTGGACGGCTATGGTCTGACCATCAAAGAGCGGGTACCGATTGAAGTGCCGGTGCAGAAGTTTGATAAGTTCTATATGCAGACCAAGGAGCAGAAAATGGGCCATATTTTTACACATCACATTGAGTAATAACCTTAGCTGATATTTTTAATGTAAATAATAAATAATTATATATTCACAGGAGGATGATTATGAATACTTTAGAAGGAATGTTAGTTGCAAAAGAAGGAATGAAGGTTGGTATTGTTGTTGCCCGTTTTAATGAGTTCATTACCAACAAGCTGTTAGGTGGCGCCGTAGATGGACTGACCCGTCATGGTGTAGCCGATGAGAACATCACAACCGCATGGGTACCGGGTGCATTTGAGATTCCATTGATTGCAGAAAAGATGGCAAAGTCCGGAAAGTACGATGCTATTATCTGTCTGGGTGCAGTCATCCGTGGTGCTACCAGCCATTACGATTATGTCTGCAATGAAGTATCCAAGGGGGTTGCCCAGGTCGGTCTTCAGGCAGAGATTCCGGTCCTGTTCGGCGTTGTAACCACAGAGAATATCGAGCAGGCAATCGAGCGTGCCGGTACAAAGGCCGGAAACAAGGGCTACGATTGTGCTTTATCCGCAATTGAGATGGCAAATCTGATCCAGCAGATTTAAGATTCCGTAATCTTTTATTGCGAATACAATCGCAGTAAGAAGTAAGAACCATAAAAAAACTATAGCAAAGGGCATAGCAAAGCACCAGCGGATACCATATCAGGCACTCCGTTGGTGCTTTATTTATTGTAATCATTTATTGATCGTTGCAGGATTATTTTTTAATTACATTATGCAGGATTTAAATGGATTTTACATTAATCTGATGCAAACTACTTATAAAGAGGATATAATATAGAATTAATGATTAAAAGTATCCGAGGCCTATCCCATGAAAAAGAAACAAACTATAACATATGGTATTATCATTGTCCTGACCCTAATATCGATTGTCGGCATTGCACTCGGCTGGCAGGATGTAATCCGGGTTCTGTTTCATAAGGAACACCTGATGGGAACTGTAGCAGAATCCCGCCTCTACCGGGACGATAGTTTCTCAGATTTTCTTTATGATAATGCACCTTCTAAGCAATATGTAAAAGTGCAGTTGGACAAGACATATGGCGATACCACAACCACTTTGGAAATTTGGGTCAAAAATGATCAACATAGCTATGATACCGGCGACAAAGTCATGGTTGTCTTTAACAATGAAGACCATCCGAAACCGGTTTCCGTTGTCTGGTTATGGTATGGGATTGTGGGATTCGCAACATTGATCATTGCGATCATCATGACTGTTGTTGTTTTTTCTATGTCGGATGATACAAAGCTCCCGCATTCTATACCAAAAATATGATTATGAATACTATCACTCACAAAGTTTTTAATGACAAATTCATACTAAGTGTGCTATGCTTAACACAAAGGAACCTGGCAACCGAAGAGGATCGCCTTTGGCAGATTGATACCTGGGCTGAACTTTTCAAAGCAAAAACATGGGAGGATATAAGAATGATCACACAGACAAACCACACTCTGACCAATGCGGCCGAATCCCTGTTTCAATACAATAGCGATGACATCATCCGTCAGCGTTGCCGCGCCCGCGAGGATTACGAACGTCATGAGCGTACCGTTAATAAAAAGATTCAGGATCTGACGCAGGCATTGGAGGAATCTGAGAATGCACGCATCCAAACAGAACAATCCTATCAGCAACGTATCGCTGTATTAGAGGCACAACTACAAGCTCACGGCATACAACCATAAACAACAGGAGTCCGAAGCCGCTTGCTGCGACCTCAGGCTCCTGTTACTTAATATAATTTCTAATCTTAAACTATTGTTTCTACTTCAGGATACTATTTACTTTTTCTGTATCCATTTTACAGTCCAAAGCTTTTCACAATCTTCTGGAACTCCGGACAGCCGGCAAATGCTTCTAACACACTCTTTCGACTTTCACCCTTATTCAGACGTGCTACCCAATAGTCCAAACCGCCCTTATCATACTCACGTCCCATAAAGGTGCGATATAACACTTTCACATACTCGGTGTTACTTAACTTCTTATTCACAAACTCCGGTGCAAAGAAGAACTCTTCTGCCACCTGTACCGGCGTTCTCCGCTTTGCATTGATTTCTCCGACCCAGTAATTCAGTCCGGCAGGCTCCGCCTTTCTTCCCAGTGCTTTGGTATAAATTCGTGCTACATAAGCCTGCGTATTATTATAGACTGTAATCTTACAGGTCGCTTTCTTGCCACTGCCATCTTTTGCCGTACAGGTAATCGTTACTGTCCCGGCAGTTTTTGCTGTCACCTTCCCGGTACTGCTGACAGTGGCAATCTTTGTATTCGATGACTTCCAGGCCACTCCTTTATTCGTTGCATTTGCCGGTGTTACAGTCGCCTTTAAGGTCAGTGTCTCCTTCGGCGACAGAGTTGCAGTTTTCTTATTTAGTGTGACCTTCGTTACTTTCACAGTTGGCTTTACAGGCGGTTTGGGCTCTGTAACTGTTACTTTACAGGTAGCCTTTTTCCCGCTATCAGCTTGAGCCGTGCAGGTAATCGTCACGGTTCCGGCAGCTTTCGCTGTTACCTTTCCGGCACTGTCCACTGTCGCAATCTTCGTATTCGAAGATGCCCAGTTTACTGCCCGATTTGTTGCATTTTCCGGTGTTATCGTGGCTGTCAATTGCAACGTTTTCCCCTTTACAAGGCTGGCACCGGTTCTATTTAATGTGATCCCTGTGATCTTTACAGTCGGATCCACCGGTGGTGTCTTCTTCAGATCTGTAAATGCTTTAATTCTGCAGTTTTCGCCATCTTCGGAAATATCTATCCAATCATAATAAGGAATATCTCTGTTTACTAAAATATAGCTTTCTCCCGGTTCAGCCGCAGATGTACTGGTCAAAAAGTCATCATCTACAGTTTTATCAATGGAGGCTTTCACGCTTTTCCCATCTGCACTCTTACACTTAATTACAACCGAATATTTCTCACCCTGTTTCAACTCCACCGTTGTCGATAACGGAACCGTATGATACCCGGCATATGGCTCTGTCACTGTTATCGTACTGACCAAGGTTCCTTTTGCCGGCCATTTTGTACAGTCCTTATACACTTCAATCGTGCAGGTATACTGCGGATCCAGTGTATAGAAACCTACCGCTTTCAGACTCTCATCAGCTGCCGCAGTGAATACATTCGCCGAATCTGTCGCAAAGACATATGCCTTTGACAAGCCTCCGTCATACTGATAGTTATGGTCATAATTATCCGCTGCTCCATAATCAAAGAAATAACCCTCTTCCCATGCCATGACTGCATCTTCATAAGAAATATAAAACAATCCCTCTTTACTAAAGGAAGTCCCATAGCTATTCTTACATAACCAGGCACCATCTGCTGCCGGCTTATTTGTGCCGAAATTCTCACGGCTGTAATGATCATCCCACCCGATGATTGTAATCGCATGGTTGACTGCCTGGGTGCCATCCGGGCAATAATAAGCAACCCGTTCTTCGGTTTCATTCGTAAACGGATTGTTATAATACATATAGGCGTCATAGTATGCCGTTGCACACGCGCCATATTCCAGAATCAGCCGCTTAATCTGCTCTCGCTCTGTCATCGGTATCCAGTATGCATTCTCCAGATGATAACTGTCCTTTCCATATGCAAGGGATGAATCCAACGTTGCCGTTACATCGGATGCGATCGTACTATAAGGTGCATTTTTCTCATCCGTCACGCCAACCCAGGATGCCAGACGAAATGTAGTCAATCCTTGTTGTCCCCCTGCCTGCAGATAATTGTTTTTCAGAATTACCTGATCGCCCTTCGTTCCTCCAAGCGGATCTGTCACCGAATTTCCCAGAAAATAGGCAATCTGCCACTCTGACAGATCAATGTTTCCATCCGCTAATCCCTTCTTCCAGATATTGGATTCTGATACTGCCATGGCCGCAAATGCCCAGCAGGTCCCATATGGGCTCTGCCTCTTAATTGACGTAACATATGGTGAGGTATATTCCTCCGGAAGCACTGATGCTTCTGATTCTCCTTCTGTTGCCAAAGCTTCCGTTTCAAAGGTTTCCATAGCCTCTACATCAGGCATACCTGACGCATAAACTGCATTGCTATTCCCTGCCAATAATACTGCCGTCATAAATGCAAGTATTGTTTTTCTCATTCGTATATTCCTTTCTCATCTCTCATATTTCCGGTGTGTATAATAAATATAATTTTATTATACTATATTGGTTTCATATTCGGCAATATGTAACTAGGATTTTCTCAACTATCCACACTCTGACCAATGCGGCCGAATCCCTGTTTCAATACAATAGCGATGACATCATCCGTCAGCGTTGCCGCGCCCGCGAGGATTATGAGCGACATGAGCGTACCGTTAATAAAAAGATTCAGGATTTGACGCAGGCACTGGAGGAATCTGAGAATACCAGACAATCCTATCAGCAACGTATCGTCGAATTGGAAGCACAACTACAAGCTCACGGTATACAACCATAAACAACAGGAGTCCGAGGTCACTTACAATAACCCCAGACTCCTGTTACTTTATATATTTTCTTTTCCACACTCGTTACAAGCTGAAACCCTTTACAGTCCAAAGCTTTTCACGATCTTCTTGAACTCCGGACAGCCGGCAAATGCTTCCAGTACACTCTTTCGGCTCTCACCCTTGTTCAAACGTCCTACCCAGTAGTTTAATCCGCCTTTATCTGCCTCCCGTCCCATGAAGGTTCTGTATAATACTTTGACATACTCTGTGTTATTCAGTTTCTTGTTCGTAAACTCCGGTGCAAAGAAGAACTGCTCTGCCACCTGTACCGGTGTTCTCCGTTTTGCATTAATCTCACCGGCCCAGTATTTCAGGCCACCGATTTCCGGATTTCTCCCTAATGCTTTGGTATAAATCCGTGCTACATAAGATTCTGCTTTTGTATAGTTACGAACCGTTATCTTACAAGTCGCCTTTTTACCACTGCCATCCTTCGCTGTGCAGGTAATAATTGCAGTACCACTCTTTTTTGCAGTGACCTTACCTCTACTGCTGACAGTTGCCACACTCGTATTCGAAGATTTCCAACTCACCGCCTTGTTTCCTGCATTGTTAGGTGCTACCGTTGCCTTCAGGCTAAGTGCATCCCCTTTCACCAAAGTGGCACTTGTTTTATTCAGGGTGACCTTAGATACCCGTGGTTTCGGATTCACTACTGTCACCTTACAAGTTGCTTTTTTTCCACTACCATCCTTCGCTGTACAGGTAATCGTTGCTGTTCCGGCTGCCTTTGCTGTCACCTTACCATCATTATCCACAGCCGCCACACTTGTATCTGACGATTTCCACGTTACAGTTCTCGTCGTCGCCGTTGTCGGCGTTATCGTTGCCTTTAACTGTACTGCTCTCCCCTTCTCAATATTGACACTTGTTTTATTCAGTGTGATCTTCGTCACCCTCAATATCGGATTAACTGCCTTAATCTGGGCCAACATCTGATGATTATTTCCACAATCATATACATATGTAACCGTATCTTTTCCGCTATCGAATATCAGCACCGTTCCCGAGACTTTACCATCCCGTACCTCCAGCATCTTGGATACCTGAAATCCCGGAAATGTTGCCAAATCCAACTGTCCCTTGCTATTTATACTTGTTGTATATACATTCCCGGCTGCTTCAAAATATGTTATTTTCTTGTTTTGGCTTACGTCCAGGCTTGTCAGACAATTACCGGAACAATACAGATTTTCTAACTGTGTATTCTGACTTACATCCAGAGCAGTCAGCTGATTATTATAGCACTCCAGATTAATCAGCTTTGGATTTTTACTGATATCCAAGGCCGTCAACCGGTTACCTTCACAATATAAATCAATCAACTGCGGATTCTTACTGACATCTAACGTAGTCAATTGGTTATATCTGCAAATAAAGCTCTCCAGATTCTTATTCCTACTCACATCCAGCTGTGTTAACTGATTGTATCCACAACCAAAGTTTATCAACTTCGAATTCTTACTGATATCCAATGTGGTTAACTGATTGTCATGACAGTAGAAATCAGTCAACTCTGTGTTCTCACTTACATCCAATGTGGTTAACCGGTTATCATTACAATATAATTTCTGTAGCTGCGGAAAGTATTGAATACCCTCCAGACTCTTTATCCCTTTCTCGGATACATCCATCTGTGATTGTAATGTAACCTGATATACAGTGTAATCGCCGTGTGCCCTTTCTTCCACCGATAGTGCTCCATCTCCATTACCATCTACTTTTTCAGAAAGATAATTTCGAAAGTTTTCATCCGGAAAACATTCTGCTGTGATTGGAATATTCTCCTCTTGCTCCGATGCCCCAACGGATTCCATCTCTGATGCATGCACCTGTCTCATTTTCCACATTCCGGTCACAGAAACTGCACACGTCACTGCCAACACCCCTAAAGTTACCTTTTGCCATACTCCTCTTCTCATAACCTGTCACCTCGTCTTACTTTCTCCAAAATATAAATTCATTATATCATGACAACATTTCTCATAGGTCTCTTGGCAAGAGACATTTCTACTGTTTATTCATATCTTCTAAATAACTGATAAAACGTCTTAGCATATTCTGATTGTCCTATTTCTTGTTTACAAATTGCGGTTTGTGTAGATAACTCTGTCCGCCGACGCTCCGGCTGTAAGCGGATTCAGGATTTAGCATTAAATGTGAGATGTCGCCTTC
>ULXX01077738.1_pt1 | contig 24671 bp, 17 predicted proteins | sample 1961621 | NCBI WGS metagenome assembly ULXX01 (sample SAMEA4835848, study PRJEB28245) | human gut metagenome | biome: gut microbiome; material: fecal sample | place: Denmark | collected 2008
GTTATGCTCCAGCTTAATCACATTTCCGTTCTGCTTTGCGATCACATCAGCAACATGGCTTAATTCTCCCGGTTTATCCGGAAGCAGCACGGAAACCGTAAAGATTCTGTCTCTCATCAAAAGTCCCTGCTGAACCACACTGGACATGGTGATCACATCCATATTGCCGCCGCTTAAAATCGATACCACCTTTTTGTTTTTAAAATCCAGATGCTTTAAGGCGGCCACCGTAAGCAGGCCGGAGTTTTCCACTACCATTTTATGATTTTCTACCATGTCAAGGAATGCCACCACAAGCTCCTTGTCTGGAACTGTAATAATGTCATCCAGATTTTTCATAAGATACGGGAAGATCTGCGTCCCCGGCGTTTTGACAGCCGTACCGTCTGCAATGGTATTTACTTTATCTAAGGTTACTACCTTCCCCTCTTTCAGGGATGCCTGAAGACAGCTTGCCCCTTCCGGTTCCACGCCGATCACCTTGATCTTGGGATTTAACAGCTTTGCCAGGGTAGACACGCCGGTTGCCAGGCCGCCGCCGCCCACCGGAACCAGGATCACATCCACCAGTGGAAGCTCTTTAAAAATCTCCATGGCAATGGTTCCCTGTCCTGTTGCAACTGCTTTATCGTCAAAGGGATGGATAAAGGTATAGCCCTTTTCCCTTGCAAGCTCATAAGCATGCTCACAGGCCTCGTCATATACATCTCCATGCAGAACCACCTCGGCTCCGTATCCCTTTGTCCTGTTGACCTTGATCAGAGGGGTGGTGGTAGGCATTACGATAACTGCCTTGGCTCCATAGGCCTTTGCCGCATAAGCAACTCCCTGGGCATGGTTTCCTGCGGAAGCCGTGATCAGTCCCTTCTGCCTTTCCTCCTCGGTTAAGGTGCTTAATTTATAATAAGCTCCCCGGAGCTTATAGGCTCCTGTAAGCTGCATGTTTTCCGGCTTTAAATAAACTTTATTTCCAGTTTGCGTGCTGTAAAAGTCGCTGTAGATCAGCTTGGTCTCCTGGGTAACCCTTTTTACCACTTCTGATGCTTCTTCAAACTTTTCCAGTGTCAGCATTTTATCATCCATCACTCTTCATCCTCTTTTTCTACATCAAACAATGCATTTACAAATTCCTCTGCATCAAACCGCTGAAGATCGTCCAGCTTTTCACCCACTCCGATATATTTTACCGGGATCCCAAGCTCTGACTGGATGGCAATAGCGATCCCACCTTTGCTGGTTCCGTCCATTTTCGTTAAGATGATCCCTGTAAGCTGCGCCGTTTCTCCAAACTCACGGGCCTGATTTAAGGCGTTCTGCCCCGTTGTTCCATCCAGAACGATCAGATTTTCCCGGTAGGCGTCCGGGAACTCCCGGTCAATGATCCGGTTCATCTTTTTCAGCTCTTCCATTAAATTCTTTTTGTTGTGAAGCCTTCCTGCGGTATCGCACAAAAGCACATCCACATTTCTGGCCTTAGCCGCACTTACCGCATCAAAAATCACGCTGGAAGGGTCTGCCCCCTGGGCTCCCGTGATCAGATCAGCTCCTGCCCGGTTTGCCCACTCTGTAAGCTGTTCGCAGGCAGCTGCCCGGTAAGTATCCGCAGCAGCGATCAAAACCTTTTTGCCCTGGGACCTATAAAGTCCTGCCAGCTTACCCACAGAGGTAGTTTTTCCCACGCCGTTGACGCCGATCACAAGCACCACCGATTTTTCCTGTTCAAATTCGTAGTCGGCCTCCCCTACTTTCATCTGCTCCTTGATGCTTTCAATGAGAAGCTCCTTGCAGGCTGTCGGCTCTTTGATGTGGTTTTCCTTCACCTGCTTTTTGAGCCGTTCCAGAATATCCCGGGTAGCGTTTACGCCAATATCCCCCATGATCAGGATCTCTTCCAGTTCCTCATAAAATTCCTCATCAATGGAAGAAAAACCGCTAAATACCGAGTCGATCCCGCTTACGATATTGTCTCTTGTCTTGGTCAAGCCTTCACGCAGCTTGCTAAAAAAACCTGCCATTAATCCTCTAACTCCTTATCGATCAGATTTACACTTACCAGAGTGGAAACGCCCTTTTCCTGCATGGTGATACCATAGAGTCTGTCTGCTTTTTCCATGGTGCCGCGCCTGTGTGTGATCACAATAAACTGGGTGCTCTTTGTAAGCTTATGTAAGTACTTTGCAAAACGGGCAACATTGTTTTCATCCAGCGCCGCTTCAATCTCATCCAAAAGGCAGAACGGGGAGGGCTTTAAGTTCTGGATGGCAAACAAAAGAGCGATCGCCGTAAGCGCCTTTTCCCCACCGGAAAGCTGCATCATATTCTGAAGCTTTTTGCCGGGCGGCTGTGCAATCACCCGGATGCCTGCTTCCAAAATGTCTTCGTCCTCCATCAGCTCCAGGGTTCCCTTACCGCCTCCGAAAAGCTCACGGAATACCTTGTCAAATTCCCTGCCGATCTCTGCAAATTTTTCATGGAACTGTTTGCGCATGGCGCTGTCAAGCTCTGTAATAATCCCTTCCAGCGTCTTTTCCGCTTCTACAAGATCATCATGCTGGGTTTTCAGGAACTCATAACGCTCCATCAGATTTTTATAATCTTCAATGGCATTGACATTGACATCCCCCAGCTTTTTGATCTGATCCTTTAAGGCCGTGATCTCCCTCTTCATTCCGGGCAGATCTGTCATCTCTTCGTTTCGGAGCGTCGAGGCATCCGACAGGGTGATCTCATACTCATCCCACATATAGTTGATCTGGCCTTCCAGTGCATCCTGGAATTTTTCCTTCTGGGAATTCAGACGGAACACTTCCTTATCCAGTGCATTCATTCTGTCTGCAAGAGCCTCTCTGTCTGCAAAGAAATTCTTTTGCTTTGCGGACAGCTGTTCTTTTTTCTCCACATCCTCTTTCAGCTTCTTTTCTGCATCGCTTTGCGTTGTATGGGATGCGGTAATAGTTTCTTCGATCTGTGTGATCTGCTCCTGCTTGTTCTGCGTATCCTCACCACTCTTTACAATGCCCTCTAAAATCTCGGCAAGCTCGGCTTCGTATCTTGCGATCTCTCCGTCGATACGATCTACATTCTGCTGCTGGAATTCCTGCTTTTGAAGCATCTTTTCCACTTCCAGATCCCAGCCGGAAACATGAGCGGACTGTTCGGATTCCTCTGTTCTCTTTTCTTCCAGTTCTTTCTGGAGCAGGCCGATCTGCTCTTCTACCTGTTTTTCTTTTTGAACGGAATCCTCTAACTCCTGCTGGATCTCATCCTTGCTCTGGTTTATCTCCCTGATCTGGTTTTCGATTTCACGCTCTTCATTTTTCAGCTCTGTAGAGCCTTCCATGGCTTCCTGCTTGCGCTCATTTGCCTTGATCACATTCAGTCTTGCCGTATTTTGTTCGATAAACTTTCTCTGAAGGGCTGCTTTATCCTCTTCAAGGGAAAGTCTCAGCTTATTTCGTTCTTCCTTGGTCTGCTCGATCTCGTTTAAGAGCCTGTCCACATCCTTCAGGTATTTTTTTACCTTTCCTTCCAGCTCCTCGATCTCGCGTCTTCTTCCCAAGAGATTACTGTTATTCTTAAACGCGCCGCCGCTGATGGCTCCGCCGGGTACCAAAAGTTCTCCTTCCAGGGTTACCATCCGGATCCCGTAATCAAACTTTCTGGCGATCTTTACTGCATTGTCAACATGATCCACAACCACGATCCTGCCCAGCATGGCCTTGGCAACATTGCGGTATTTATCCGCAATGGAAACCAGCTCGTCAGCCATTCCGAGCACGCCTTTTTCTTTCAGGGCCTCCGGGTTTTTAAACTCCTGAGGATGGGTGATGCTGGTAAGGGGCAGAAAGGTTGCGCGTCCTGCTTTTGTCTGCTTTAAAAAGCCGATCATTCTTTTGGCGGTTTCCTCGTCATCTGTGACAATATTCTGGATATTACCGCCAAGCGCCGTTTCAATGGCGGTTTCATATTTGGGCTCCACCTTGATAATATCAGCTACAACACCGATAATGCCCTTTTCCCTGTCCTTGCATTCCATGACCTTTTTTACACTGCCGCCGTAGCCGTCATAGCGTTCCGTCAGGTTCACAAGCGCCTCAAGTCTGGATTTCTCCTGATGATAGTTTACCTGGGTGTCACGGAGCTGCTTATCCTTTTCCGCCAGTGTTTCCCTCATAAGAGCAAGCTTCTCTTCCTTGCTCTCCTTCGAGGCGGTCAGATCCCTGATCTGCCCGTTGATCTGCTCAAACTCCTCGTTCAGCCTTGCAAGCTCCGCTTCCTGTTCCGCTTCGTTTGACTTGATCCTGAGGATCCTTGAGGTCAGTTCAGCCTTGCGGATATTGATCTGCTCTGTCATGGTATCATAACGGCCGATCTTGGATTTAATGGTTGCTCTGGAATTCAGTGCGTCAATAATGGTATTTTTGCCGCTTTCGATCTGGTTATTCAGTTCTTCGATCCTTGACTGAATGGCAAGCAGCTTTTCTCTTGCCTCATTTCTGCTCTGTTCGATCTCTGCAACCTTGTTATCAATTACCTCTTTTTCGCCAAGGATCTTTTCCTTGTCCAGAAGCTTTGCATCCATTTCCTTCTGCACAGCTTCCTTCCGTGACCGGAAATGCTCCTCATTGCTTCTGGCTGAACGGATCTGTTCCTTCAGCACATTGATCTGCCCTTCTAACTTTCCCCGGAGCATACCGGTATCCGTCAGTGTTTCCCTGGCAGCCTCGATCTCCTCGTCAAGCTGGGCTATGGTGCTTTCTATCTGTTCATATTCTTCTTTGGTCTTTTCGTACTGTTCGGAGGTTTTGGAAAGATCATCGCTTGCAATCTCAAATTTCCCCTGGACGTCCTGCAGTTCTCTTTGCAGCCTTTCGTTTTCCAAAAGGAACATATTTACATCCAGCGTTTTCAGCTCTTCCCTCTTTTTCAGGTAAACCTTTGCCTTTTCGGATTGCTTTTCCAAAGGGCCGATCTGTTTTTCCAGCTCCGACAGAATATCATTGACTCGGACCAGATTTTGCTTTTCATCCTCTAATTTTTTCTGTGCGGCAATCTTTCTTTTTTTGAATTTTACAATTCCTGCCGCTTCGTCAAAAAGCTCTCTTCTCTCCTCCGGCTTTCCGCTCAGGATCTTATCGATCTGTCCCTGTCCGATAATGGAATAGCCTTCCTTACCGATACCGGTATCATAAAACAGTTCGTTCACATCCTTCAGTCTGCAAGGCGTACCGTTTAAAAGATACTCGCTTTCACCGGAACGGTAAATCCTTCTGGCCACCGTAACCTCATCATAGCTGGTAGCAAGCTGATGGTCGGAGTTATCCAGAGTGATCGCCACATAGGCATAGCCCAGCGGTTTTCTCATTTCGGTTCCGGCAAAAATAACATCCTGCATGGAAGCGCCACGGAGCTGCTTGATCCTTTGCTCTCCCAAAACCCAGCGGACAGCATCTGCAACATTGCTCTTACCGCTTCCGTTAGGGCCCACGATCCCCGTGATCCCATTATGAAATTTAAACACGATTTTATTGGCAAAGGATTTAAATCCATGGATCTCAATACTTTTTAAGTACATATAACACCTACTTTTCCTGTTTTCTCGCAAGCAGCACCTGATAGGCGGCCTGCTGCTGGGCAGACTTCTTGTTACGTCCCTGTCCTCTGCCCACGGTCTGTCCATCAATTCTGGCTTCTACGGTAAAGAGCTTATCATGCTCCGGCCCGCTTTCCTCCACAAGCTCATAGCTCAGCGTCTGGCCCACCTTCTGCACCTGCTCCTGAAGGATGGTCTTGCTGTCATAAAAGAGCTGTTTATTCTCCAGATCAGAAAGAATAAACTTTTTGATAAACTGATCCGCATGTTCGATGCCTCCATCCAGATAGATGGCTCCGATCACAGCCTCCATCACATCAGAGGTAATGGAATCCCGAAGGCGTCCCCCGGTGGCTTCCTCCCCTTTGCCAAGGAGAATATAATCTCCCAGCGAAATGTCCCTGGCACAAAAAGCAAGCGCCGGCTCACATACCATTGAAGAACGCAGCCTTGTCATCTCTCCCTCGGACATTTCCGGATAGGTTTCAAAGAAAAATTTACTGGATAAAAGTTCCAGCACAGCATCTCCCAAAAACTCCAGTCTTTCATAATTTTTAAACTTATTGATCTTTTGTTCGTTCGCAAAGGAGCTGTGCGTAAGCGCCTGCTTAAGCAGCTCCTTTTTGTGAAACTCATAGCCGATCTTCTTTTGTAATTCTGCTATTTTAGGCTGATTATTCGTCATTCTTTTTCACGATCCTTATGATACTCTGCATCACAAAAAAGCCCGTAACCGGGCTTTTAGTTGATTGCACTCTTAATCATGGCAACTGCTTCTTCCACATTTGTAATCTTTTCTGCTTCCTCCGCAGGAACCTCTATATCAAACACTTCCTCAATTCCCATGATAATCTGAAAAACATCCAAGGAATCGGCTCCCAAATCGTCTACAAATGTGGTTTCCATTGTGATCTCCTCCGGATCAACGTTTAAAACGTCAGCAATGATTTTCTTTAATTTTTCAAATTCCATTTTTGACTTCCTTTCTAGTTCTCTTCCATTGAGATTTTTTCTTGTATTTTTTGATTAATATTCTGTTCCGTGAAGGTAATACACTGTAAAACAGAATTCTTAATTTCAACTGCTTTGGAACTTCCGTGAGTCTTTACAACAAGTCCTTTTAATCCCAACATGGGCGCTCCGCCGTACTGCTCCAGATCAAAGGCCTTAAGGGTCTGTTTCAGTGCGGGCTTTACAAGAAGTGCGCCGATCTTGCTTCTTAAAGAAGTCATCATACCCTCTTTCACCTTTTTGATCAGAATGCCTCCTACGCCCTCATACATTTTCAGGATCACATTACCTACAAAGGCTTCACACACAACTACATCCGCTGCGCCTGCCGGAATATCCCTGGCTTCCACACTTCCAATGAAATGAATATCAGGACAGTTCTTCAAAAGAGGAAAAGTTTCCTTTACAAGGGCATTTCCCTTTTCTTCCTCTGCGCCGATATTGACGATCGCAACTCTTGGATTTTTAATCCCCATGACGCTTTCCATGTACACGGAACCCATTTTTGCAAACTGAACCAGATGAGAGGGTCTTGCATCCACATTGGCTCCACAGTCGATCAGAAGTGCGCAGCCTGTGGCTGTTGGAATAAGCGGTGCAAGCGGTGGTCTTTCCACCCCTTTTAATCTTCCTACGATTACCTGGCCGCCTACTAAGGTTGCCCCTGTGCTTCCTGCGGAAACGTAAGCATCACAGGTTCCTTCCTTTACAAGGTTCAGCGCCTTTACCAGGGAAGAGTCCTTCTTCTTTCGGATCGCCATAACCGGAGGCTCCGCCATTCCGATCACCTCAGTTGCATTTACAACCTCCACCTGTTCTTTATGATAGGTATATTTTGCAAGTTCACTGTTTATTAATTCTTCCGGGCCTGTAAAGAAAACCTTAACATGGCTGTTTTCATTTACGGCTTCGATCCCGCCCTTTACGATCTCATAAGGGGCATTGTCGCCTCCCATTGCATCAACAGCTACCTTAACATATTCTGCCATTTCATACCCTCCAATCAAATTCCTACTTTACTATACTAAACCACCCTATAAAAATCAAGCATATCTTTCCATTAATCCAAGGAGAGGCAGAAAGTTTCCGGAAAACAAAAAACAAGGGCCGCAGCTTACCGCTGTGACCCTTGTCACGTTCATACGTTTTGAGATTACTTACTCTACAGAGATGATTTCTTTCTTATTGTAAGAACCACACTTCTTGCATACTCTGTGAGGAGCCATCAGTGCGCCGCACTTGCTGCACTTTACGAGAGTGGGAGCGCTCATTTTCCAGTTAGCTCTTCTCTTATCTCTTCTGGCTTTTGAAGTTTTATTCTTAGGGCAAATAGACATCGTTACACCTCCTTATTCGCATTAAAGATATCTTTAATAGCCGCCATTCTCGGGTCAGGAACGAATGTATCGCATCCACACTCCCCTTCATTCAGATCATGCCCGCACACCTTGCAAATTCCTTTGCAATCCGGCTTGCACAATACCTTTACCGGCATATTGACTAAGATTTCGCTTTTCACAAGAGCCTCTACATCCAGCTCATACCCCTCCACAAAGCTCTGGGCATCCTGCTCTTCCTGCGGTAACGCATCCGGTGCATACACCTCCTGCATAAAGTTCACATTAAGCGGAACTTTCACGCTTTTCAGGCATCTGTCGCAGGGCATATCCAGACAAAGCGTAAGCTTTCCATCCACCAGAACCTTGCCTGTCCCAACATTGGAAAGGGTTAATTGGATCAGACTCTTTTCCAAGATGTCGTACTCCTCTCCCATGTAAGAGACTGCTTCGGGTTCAAACAAGAGGCTTTCTCTTCTGTCTTTTCCCTCGGATGTAAATACATCAGTCAGATTTAATAACATATCAGACTCCTATGATCTGCAATCTAATTGCACACTCAACCAATTATAACGATGGTCGTATTGTTTGTCAATACTTATAGAAGAAATTATTTTACCAGGGCATATGTCTCTCTGGCAATGGCCAGTTCCTCATTGGTCGGGATCACAAGCACCTTGGTTCTGGAATCCGGTGTGGAGATCAGTATGTTTTCTCCTCTTTTCCCATTGGCTTCCTGATCCAGGGCAATCCCAAGATACCCCAGGTACTCACAGATCATATTCCTGATAAACGGACTGTTTTCGCCAAGCCCGGCAGTAAAGCAGATGGCATCCACACCATTCATTGCCGCCGTATAGGCTCCGATATATTTCACTACCCGGTAAGCAAATGCCTTCATGGTTCTGACTGCATTTTCCTGTCCCTCTTGATAAGCGTCCTCCAGATCTCTGAAATCGGAAGAAAAGCCGCCAGAAAGTCCAAGCACGCCGGACTCTTTATTTAAGACGTTTAAGATCTCATGAACCTCTTTCTTTTCACGGTTACACAAAAACTCGATAATAGCGGGATCCAAGTCTCCGCTTCTGGTTCCCATGATCAATCCCTCTAAGGGGGTAAGCCCCATGGAGGTGTCCACGCACCTTCCGTTTTTTACTGCTGATACGCTGGCTCCATTTCCCAGGTGGCATACGATCAGCTTCAGCTCCTCATAAGGCCTTCCAAGGAGCTTGGCCGCTTCCCTGGAAACATAGGAGTGACTGGTTCCATGAAAGCCATATCTTCTGATCTTGTAATTCTCGTAGTAATGATAAGGAATTCCATAAAGATAAGCCTCCTCCGGCATGGTCTGATGAAAGGCCGTATCAAATACGGCTGCCATGGGAACTCCCGGCATCAGAGCCTGGCACGCTTCAATCCCAATCAGATTGGCAGGATTATGTAAGGGTGCCAGATCATTGCATTCCCTGATCGCTTCTAACACATTCTCATCAATCAGGGTGGAGGCTGCAAACTTTTCTCCTCCATGTACAATCCTGTGGCCCACTGCGCCGATTTCCTTTAAGTCCGTGATCGCCCCAAAAGAAGGATCCGTTAAAGCTTCCAGCACAAGCTTGATAGCTGCCTTATGATCCGGCATGGGAACGGCCTGTTTTTGTTTTTCGCCTCCTGTGGGCGTATAGGTCATCTGACTTCCCTCGATGCCGATCCTCTCGCAAAGCCCCTTGGCAATCAGCTTTTCTGTTTCAGCGTCGATCAGCTGAAACTTTAAAGACGAGCTTCCACAGTTGATCACTAATATATTCACAGCCGTTTCCTCCTATGATAACTGCGCCTGCACTGCTGTCAGTGCAACAACGCCCACAATATCTTCCCAGGAGCAGCCTCTGGAAAGGTCATTGACCGGTCTTGCAATTCCCTGAAGCATAGGGCCGTACGCCTCTGCGCCCCCTAATCTCTGCACCAGCTTATATCCGATGTTGCCGCAGTCCAGATTGGGGAAGATCAGCACATTTGCCTTGCCTGCCACTTCACTGCCCGGCGCCTTGGATTTGGCAACCTGGGGAACCAACGCTGCATCTGCCTGCAGCTCCCCGTCCAGCGTCAGGTGCGGATACTTTTCGTGAGCGATCTTGGTGGCCTCTACCACCTTGTCCACCAGCGGATGCTTTGCGCTTCCCTTGGTAGAATGAGAAAGCATGGCAATGATCGGCTTTGCGCCTACAAGAGACTGAAAGCTCTTTGCAGAGGAATCCGCAATCGCTGCCAGCTCCTCTGCTGTGGGATCCTGGTTCAGACCGCAGTCCGCAAACAGGAAGGTTCCGTCCTTTCCATATTCACACCCCGGAACACAGATCAGGAAAAACCCGGATACCAGTTTCACACCAGGCGCTGTTTTGAGGATCTGCAGTGCAGGTCTTAAGGTCTCTGCAGTTGCATGACAGGCTCCTGCCACCATTCCGTCCGCATCATTTGCTTTTACCATCACAACGCCAAAGGTCAGATTATCCGTTAAAAGGATCTCCCTTGCCTTTTCCGGCGTCATTCCTTTATTTTTCCTGGTTTCATACAGAAGATTGACATACTCATCTAATTTTTCACAGGTATGAGGGTTCACAATGGTCACTCCGTCAAGCTCGATCTCCAGCCAGTTGGCGCCATCCATGATCTTCTCTTCATCACCGATCATGATGATGTCCGCTATCCCCTCCTTGATGATTTTGGAAGCAGCAATCAGTGTTCTTTTGTCAGTGGTTTCCGGCAAAACGATGGTCTTGCGATCCATTCTTGCTTTTTCCTTAATCACATCAATATACGACATTTTTCTTCTCCTTTCGGCCCCCAAATTTCCAAAAAATCCTAACAAAAAAATTATAGCTCAATCCCCCGCTTGTAACAAGTGCTAAATTCGATACAATTCATTGCAGGCAGCCTGAAAGTATGGTACATTGAGGACAGAAAACAAGCAAAAAAGGAGCTCCCATGGAAGTTGCAGCCATCATTGCCGAATATAACCCTCTTCATAACGGCCACGCCTATCAGATCGAGCAGACCAAAAAAGACACCGGCGCCGACTATGTGATTACTTTCATGAGCGGAGACTTTGTACAAAGGGGCGCTCCCGCCCTTTTAGATAAATATACCCGTACCAGAATGGCACTTCTTTGCGGCGCTGACGCCGTGATTGAGCTGCCCACGCTTTATGCAGCTGCAAGCGCTGAATATTTTGCCCAGGGTGCTGTTACCCTTATGAGTCAGCTGGGCGTTGTGGACCTGCTTTCCTTCGGCAGTGAATCAGGAGATCTTTCTTCTCTCTCAAAGGCTGCAGAGCTCCTGCTTTCCAGGGAGCCTGCAGATCTGACGCAGCTTTTAAAAAAAGGACTTTCTTATCCTGCGGCCAGAACCCAGAGCTTTTCTTCGCTTTCCGGGGATCTGCAGGATCTGCTTGTGTCCCCCAACAATATCCTGGGCGTGGAATACTGTAAGGCGCTTTTCGCTTCTCGCAGCCAGATCAGGCCCTTTACCATCGCCCGTAAGGGAAATGGATACCATGATCTCTCCCTGCAGCCCGGCCCGGAGGACTTTTCCTCTGCCAGTTCCATCAGGGCTTTTTTGTCCCGGGAGGCTGCCGGAAATGCAGTAAAAAATCCTGACTTTTTACTGCCCCTGCATCAGCAGATGCCAGAGGAAGCCTTTGCGCTTCTTTGCGCCGCTGTCAAAAACAGGGCTTATCTTTTTGAGGATGATTTTTCAGCGCTTCTTTACTATCAGCTTCTTAAGGAAGCCGACAACGGTTATTCTGATTTTCTGGACTGCAGCAGCTCCTTATCTGACAAGATCAGCAAAAATCTATGCTCCTATCAGGGCTATGAGGCTTTTTGCACGCAGCTCAAATCAAAGGATCTTACCTATACCAGGATCAGCCGCACGCTTCTTCATATTCTGTTAGGCATCAAAACACCCTCCTGCTTCCTGGAGCCCTATTCCTCCCGTAAGCTTCCGGTTCCGTACGCAAGACTTCTGGGCTTTCGCAAGAGCGCTGCGCCGCTTTTGTCTGCAATAAAGGCAAACAGCTCCATTCCGCTGCTTTCCAAAATGGCAGCTGCCAGAGATCTGCTTTCCGGAGAAGATCTTGCTTTCTTTCAGGCAGAGGTTCGTTATGCGTCCCTTTATCAGGGCGTTCTTGCTCTTAAAACAGGCTCCCCCATTTTAAATGAGTATTGCTGTTCCCCTATCTGCATAGATTAATTTTCTTTTTTCCCTTTTCTTGCCATCAAATTATAAACCCGATATAATAAACCTATCCGTAGCCTTAAAGCATCAGGCTTCAAGGTTACCATCAGGAGGAGGTTACAACAATCATGAAAGCTTTTATGGATGAAAATTTTCTTTTATCCACCGAAACGGCTCAAAGGCTCTTTCATTCTTATGCGGAGACAATGCCTGTTTTAGACTATCATTGTCACATCAGCCCGGAGGAAATTGCCACAGACAGACGTTTTGAAAACATCACTCAGGTATGGCTCGGAGGGGATCACTACAAATGGCGCTTTATGCGTTCCTGCGGAGTTGACGAGGCCTACATCACCGGCAATGCTTCTGACAGGGACAAGTTCTTTAAATGGGCAGAGGTTCTCGGAAAGGCCATTGGAAATCCCTTGTACCACTGGAGCCACCTGGAGCTTCAAAGATACTTCAACTATCACAAGCCTCTAAGCCAAAACACTGCTTCCGAGGTATGGGAGCTTTGCAACAAAAAGCTTGCAGAAAAGGATATGAGCGCCAGAGGCCTGATCCGTAAATCCAACGTAACGCTGATCTGTACTACCGATGACCCCATTGATTCTCTTTGTTATCACAAAGCGATCGCAGAAGATCAGAGCTTTTCCGTTCAGGTTCTTCCCGCATGGCGCCCTGACCGGAGCATTGCCATTGAGAAGCCGGATTTTGCAGCTTACATGGAACAGCTTTCCTCTGTTTCCCATATAGAGATCAACAGCTTTCCTGCTCTCTGTAAGGCGCTGAAGGTTCGTCTTGACTTTTTTGACTCTATGGGCTGTGTGGTTTCTGACCACGGCCTTGATTATGTCATGTATGCTCCTGCAACCGAGCAGCAGGCCGATATGATTTTGAAAAAGCGCCTTAGCGGAGCTGCTCTTTCCCAGGAAGAAATCCTGCGGTTTAAGACCATGCTGCTTCTCTTCCTTGGCCGGGAATATGCCAGAAGAGGCTGGGTGATGCAGCTTCATTACGGAGTAAAGCGCAATAACAATACCAGGTTATTTCAGGCTATTGGCGCTGATACAGGCTATGACTGTATTGGGGATCAGGCTCCTGCCGGAGAACTTGCGGATTTCCTAAACGCCTTAGAATGCACGGACGAGCTTCCTAAGACCATTCTTTACAGTCTAAGCCCCAATGACAATGCAGCAATTGAAACCATTATGGGCTGTTTCCAGAACAGTCAGGCCGTTTCCAAGCTCCAGCACGGCAGCGCCTGGTGGTTTAACGATCACAGGCCCGGCATGGAAGCCCATCTTCGCTCCCTTGCAAGTCTCGGCAACCTTTCCGGCTTTGTGGGCATGCTGACAGATTCCAGAAGCTTTCTATCTTATACCCGCCATGAATATTTCCGCCGGATCCTTTGTGAGTATATCGGAACGCTGGTAGAAAACGGGGAATTTGCAGATGATGAACAGATCCTTTCCGATCTGGTAAAGGATATTTCCTATCGGAACGCCGTAGCATATTTTGGATTTTCATTATAGGAAAAACAGCACCCAGCGCCTTTCCGGCTCTGGGTGCTGTGATTTATGTTTGTCTTTCATTCTATTTTTGTTTCTATATCTGCTTTACAATCTGGTTCTTTCCATTGTTCTTGCCATAGTAAAGCTTCTTATCCGCTTCGCTTACAATACGCTCCAGTCTCTCTGCATCCCCTGTTACAATTCCAAAGGTCATCGTTACCTTCACGATCTGATCGTTAAAGGGGATTTCCTTTTTGCGTACCTCCCCAAGGAAGCCTGAAAGCACATCAGATGCCGCATCCAGATCCATGCCCTTAAACACAAGCAGAAACTCCTCGCCGCCCCACCTGGCCGCAAAGCCCTTGCCAAGCATGCTTTTCTTCATCAGCTTGGATATTTCCTTTAATACAACATCCCCGCATTCATGACCATAGGTATCATTCACATGCTTAAAGTCATCAATATCTCCGATCGCCACATGGAAATCAACGCCCTGCTTGATGCTGCTTTTTTGTGCCTGTGAAAGCAGCTTTTCTCCGCTTCTCCGGTTGTTCAGCCCGGTCAGGATATCTGTCTCCACCAGACTGCGGAGCGCTTTTTGCATTCCCACCGCATGGCGTCCCATTTCTCCCAGCTCGTCAGTCCTTCTCAGTACCGCAGGATCCAGTCTTGCATGCAGGTTGCCCCCTGAAACCTCCTCTAAAAAATGCCTGATCTCATGAACGGTAAATAACAGCTTTCTTGCAAAGCATATGGTAACCCAGCCGGTTATGATCATTACAATAACCGCCACAATAAAAAGCGGGCTTACGGACTTCCATACCAGCTTATCCACTTCCTCTGACGGCTTTCCCACAAAGATCATCCCAATGCAGGTTCCGTCTTCTGCCTTCAAAGGAACATAATAGGCAAAAAATTTCTGTCCTTCAATGAGCGCATTGGCATAAAAGGTTGCCCGCTTGTTTTCCAGCACATCCTTGGCAACCTTTGCATTTGCCCTGGTTCCTACGGCGCGTCTGCCGTTATCATCCATAATGGTTGTTACCACTCTGGTATCCCCATAAAAAATGGTAATATCCATATTTGTTTTTTCTTTGACAGAATCAATGATGGAAAAATCCCCGTTCAACTGATAGTCCTCTCCCTTCAGGAGATAAATGGCCCCATCCTGTTCGATGGCATGAAAAGCTCCCGGATGCTCCCGATCATACATCAGTAAAATCGTATTGCATAGATCACGCATTCCGTTCTGAACCTCCCGATCCATAGAAGTTGCAAATCTGGTCGCACTAAAACAGGTGATCACCACAGTCAACAAGATGATCGGTACAATGCTCATCACAAGTAAATGGTAAAACAAGCTCCCTGATCTTGGTCTTTTTTCCATCCTTTTCCCCCGTACACTGGCGCTTTGCTTTTGTTCATTTCATTATAGCATATTCAAACGGGATGTTGCAAATATTTTACGCCTATCGGCTATCTTGTTTCATTTACATAAAGCTGCGCCCTGCTCTGGATGATCCCTGCCACATCTCTTGCACTCTTCTGTCCCGCAAAGAAAGGAGCTGCCTCCTCCTGCACGATCTGCAAAAGGGCTTCGTCTTCCATATAGACCTTATTACAGCTTTGTAAAAATGCCATATAGTCCTTTGTCTCCTGCTCGGTCATAGGAGAGATCGTGATCTCCGTATCACCAATATACCAGGTGTCATCATATTCCACTTTGTTTCCGTTCTCATCCATATAATATGGTTTCTGTGTAGCTTCCTGCGCCATTTTCTCCATCTGGGAAATGCTGATGGGCAGATATCCCATATCCTTCTGGTAGTCCTCCATCAAAAAGGTTCTGATAAACTGCCATGCCGCATCCTTGTTTGCCGATTTTGAAGACATTGCAAAGCGTATGCTGGGCATGATCACAGAACCGTTTTCCCCGTTGGCCGGAAATCCGATCAGCGTAATGTCTTCCCCGAAGGTTCCCTTTTTCAGGCGGTTAAAGCTGCCGAAATCCCCCAGATAAGCAGAGTAAGCAAGCACCTTTCCCTGTCTCCACATACTGTCGTAATTGTTATAATAGTCCTCATCAAAATCCTGATCGTCATACTTTTCAGGGAAGGTCTTGACAAACTCCAGAAGATTGATAAATTCATCGCTGCTGAAGCTGCACTTACCGCTTTCCTGATCCACAAACTGACTGCCTGCCATATTGATGCAGTAATTCAGCATCTGATCCCTTGTTGTCTCTGCAAGGAACTGGGTTCCCTCGGGCTTTGATGCCAGAACCTTTTGTGCCTCCTCAACAGTCCAGCTTGTTGCATTCCCCACATCAGCGGTCTTTACCGCAAGGGTCTGGATGCTGTAGCCCGGAACGATAGAATAAAGCTTTCCACCGGAAGAAAAGGCTTCAATGATATTGGGCATAAAATTGTCAAGCTCCAGCTCCTCATCTTTTTCGATAAAGGGCTTTAGATCCTCAAAAAGACCTTTATTCTGATAGCTTTCCACGGGCATGCCGCTGTCTAAAAGCAGAATATCCGGAACCTTTCCGGATGCCAGATCGGCATTCAGCTTGGTCAGCCCCGCCCTGTAGTCTTCATCCGTTGCATAAGCCGAATAGTCCTGTAGCTCGATCCGATAGGTATCGCTGTTTTTATTGAACTTGATCACTTCTGTACGCACCTGCCAGTCAGAAAAGGCCATGGCAAGAGTGATCACCTGCTTATCCTTTACTTCTTCCGGCGGAACCTTGGTAAATTTTGCAATCACAGAGTCCACCTCGCTGTCTGAATAGGTGGCAAGAAACTGTGTTTCACTTAATGCAAGCAAATTTCCAAGCCCGTAGCACCCAAGATCCGAGGCCACAAAGTCAAAAAGCTTTGTTTTATCCTCCTGTCCTAAATTATATCCGTATACTCCATTGCCGTCTGCAAGATACAGGTCATAGCCAATTCCCGGATAAAGAGAATATCCGTAAGAGCTTCCCGGCAGTTTCGATCCCTCCTGCATGGTTCCGGCCTCTAAATCCACCTGTGAAAGATAAACTCCGTCATCCTTATACGTTTCAGCCACAACGGTTCCGTTCTGCAGAGTCACCATATAGGCTCCGTCAAATTCCTCCTCATTGCTGCCGGATGTCAGAAATCCCTGGCAATTTCCTTCCTTATCAAATTTCACATATTTTCCCATACAGGAAACATACAAACTGTCCTTCGCCGCAAACATTCCGTAAACGCTGAAATAGCCTTCCTGCTGCTCTAACTCCTGAAGCTCCGGCACATCATTCAGCTTCACGGAAAAGGTTTCTTCTCCATTTAAGGAAAGCCCTGCCAGATAATAATCGTCATAATAATCCTCTTCCAGGGTTTCTCCTTCCGCTTCTGCTGTGCTGTCTCCTGCAATGCCCTCTCCCTGGCTGCTTCCATATACGTTTTTGATACAGAAAAGATTTCCCGCATCATCTGCACAGATATTGCTGTAGCTCGTTCCATTCGGTTCCTCAAAAGAGAAAGTATTTCCCATACTTCCATCTTCCTTGATCTCATAAAAATCAAGGGTAGCGTTTGCATAATCATCCGACCAGTTATAGCCATAACCATAAATGGTGTCTCCCACCTTTATCATCTGGCCAAGAGCCGGAGCTTCCTGATTGATCGGAAGGATCTCGCAGGAATAAACATAATTTTTACTGTCGGAATTCTTCGTGCTGCCTCCTTCTCCATTGCTTTGCTGTTTCCCACAGCCTGAAAGGACAGCCGCCACCAGCACAAATGCTCCCAGAATTTGTACAACTCTTTTTTTCATTCTCATCTTCCTTTCTCCGCACTTAAAAGTGCTTCCATTTATCCTTTTCTCCCCTTGCCCGCTTAAGCATTTGATCCTTCTTTTCCACCAAGGCATTTCCCAGATCTTTCATGGTAAAGGTTCTGTGTTTCCATTTTATGATCAGTGCCGGAATCAATATTCCCGCAGGGATCAGCAGTAGAATAATGCGAAGGACAAGCACAAGGGCTGCAATATCCTCATTGCCCCTTGCCACGTTCTCCCAGTAGGGGTAACGGATCGCATAGTCCTGCATAGATCTGGTTCCAAAGTCCAGAATTACCCCAAGGATCGCTTCAAACCCATAACGGGAGGAATTCTCCACCACCAGCATCTGTTCTTCCTTCGGTCCAAGCTTTTCCTTTACCGCAGAATAAACAAAGCTTTTTACCGGATTAGGAGCGATCAGCTCATAGGTTCCGATTCCATCGCTTGTTCCATACTGCGAAAGCGTTTCGTTGGAAACAAAAACAACAGATTTATTCAGCCCGGCTTTCCTTGAAAGCCTGTCATCAGGTCTTTCGATCACGCCTGCTACATGATGAGGCGTTTCCCCGATCATAACGCTCTGTCCCGCAATATCGCTTGAACCAAAAAGCTGCCAGGCAGCGTCCTCATCCAGTACCACCCCGTCGCTCATCAGATCCTCGCCAGTAAGATAGGCTCCTGACACCAGCCGGTAGGGATGGAAGTAAAAAAAGTCTCCTCCCACTCCCACAGCATTGGTTTCCAGCTTTCCGCTTTCAGAGGTTATGGTAATGGTGCCCAGGGAACTGTAGGCATCCAAGATCAGCCGTTTTCCATTTTCGCCGGAATAAGCTTCCTCCGGCAGCACCTCCATAAGCATGGTCTCTAACTGCCGTTCAAAGCTGCCGATCATAAAATCATCTGCCTCTACATCCTTTGTAAAATAGCAGCTGATCTGCGCGCTTCCCCCTGAGCTGTCCCATCTTGCCGCGGCCTGCTGATCCGACAGGCTTTTGATCCTGCCGCCGATCCAGAAAGAAAGGATCAGATACAAAAGCAGCGATGCAATGGTAATACAGGATAGAAGGAGCTGTCGGGGCGTCAGATTTTTTAAAAATAGTTTCAAATTATGACTCATTCAGTCTCACCTGTTTTCCTGCTTCTACAGGTTTGTTGGATGTGGTGATCACATATTCATATCCCGTAAGGGGTGCTGTGATCGCCGTATTGTTATCATCAGAAGCCTGTACCTGCACATCTACCCGGGTAGCAATATAACGGTTTCCAAGGGGACTGCTCTTGGATTCCACGATCAGTACAAACTTACCATTATTATCCTCCCTGATGGCGCTGTTAGGCACTACCAGATCATATTCCGCACTTCTTTGTCCTACGGACACACTAAGCGCCTGTCCGTTCTGGATGCTGGCTCCCGTCACGCTAAAGACCAGAAGCTTTTTCTTGCCGGGATCCTCAGTATCCGGCTTAATGGCCGTAAGGATCACCTGCGCATCATCATAGTACCAGGAGTTCTGAAGCTCTGCCACATCTCCCACCTGTACCTTCTTGGCCTGTTCATTTGTTACAGAGAACGAAAGACTAAAGCCCTTTCCTTCCGGCAGGATCACTGCAGCGGCCTCCTCCGGCTTGGTAGTCTCTCCTGCCACATAGGCAAGACTTGAGACCGTTCCGGCTACAGGAGCTGTAACTGCCGCTCCCATCGACTTTTCTTCCAGCTTTGCAATCTCTTCCTTTTTGTCCTTAATATCCTTGCTTGCTTTGGATAGATCCAGCTCTGCATTAATGTCCGCGCTGAGCTGCGTCTGCTCCTCCTTCAGCATATCATATACGGCCTGCGCAGCCTTTAAAGCTGCTTCTGCGTTGGCAATTTTGTTCTGCCATGCCACGCTTGCCTGGCTGTTTGCATTTTTGATCTCTGTCAGGTTCTGTGTTGCCTGATTTAAACGGTTCTTGGCATTCTGCACTCCCTCGCCGGACTGATAGGTTACGGCCGTCAGTGCCGTAACGGCAGCCTGCAGATCGGCAAGCTCCTTCTTTTTCGCCGCAAGCTGATTGGCATTGCTGTCATGATGGATAATCTGTTGCTGCTGGCTGTTTACATTTTCTAATTGTGTGCGCGCCGCATAGTATGCCGCTAAAAGGGATTGGTAATCACTTTCCTTTTTGTGATCTGTTATCCATTTATCTGCCTTTTTAAAATTATTATTAATATCTGACTCTAACTCACCATAATTAGATAATTTTGTAACCTCATTAAATTTTAACTTGTCTACAGTTATTCCATCAAACGTACTATCATTTTTCTTTATGGCATTTATTATATCATTCAAAGCATTCACAACCGCCTGCTCTGCGTTTATCTTGTCCGTGACATAATTGCTTGGTGCAGGAGTAGGCGTTTGAGTAACGGTTCCGCCTCCGGTGGTTGTTGATCCGCCTGTACTGCCTGTTACATTCTGCCCATTGCTTACCAATGTCTCCAGATCAGAAATTTCTTTTTGCTTCTCCGCTATCTGATTATTCAGCGCTGCAAGCTGCCTTGCCTTTTCGTTTTCAAACTCCTGCTGGGCGTTGCTTTCAGCCGTCTGTGCATTTTCCAGATTGGTGGTTGACTGTGTGACTTCACTTTCGTAGGGGATGGTATTGACCGTGGCATCATTGCTGCTTGTAGTACTCTGTAGGTTCAGCTTATCCAGGTTATCCTGGCATTCCTTCACTCGGGCCTGGGCCGCATCCAGACGGTTCTGCATATCGGTTACTTTGGCCTGAAGGGCAGAAAAGCTGTCCACATTTCCGTTTGCCACTTTGGAAATAATTTCAGGAGACACATTCGCTCCAAACAGCCCCTTCATGTAATTTAATTCCAGCTCCTCAAGTTCATCCTTGGCCTTGGTAAGCTCATCGCTTTCCGCATCCTCAAGGTAATAAAGAACCTGATCCTTTTCTACGGTATCACCCTGCTTTACTGCCACACTGGAGATCACCCTTGATTCCTTTACCATAACATTATAGGGATCAGCCGCTTCCACATTGCCTGTTCCTCTGACCTTTGCCGTGATGGTCCCCCTCTGTACATACTGGGTTGCCACCTCTGGCAGGGAATAGTTCATAATCGTATTGGAAAAAAAGGTCAGGACCAGCATGATCGACAAAAAGACGATCGCTGCGTTTTTGACCCATTCCCTTTTCTTTTTGGTTTCCTTCTCGTTCATTGCTTCTTTTCCTTCCCTTTATCCCTTTATTCCTCCCTGGTAGGTAATTCCTTCTACCAGATAATCTTCTCCATATAAAAACACCAAAATAGGCGGTACCATGTAGATCGTTGCCACTGCAAAGGCCAGTCCGATCTCACCGGAATTAATCTTTGACAGGAAAACGGACAGCGGATGCTTTTCCGGATCCGACAACAGGATCAGTGGCTGCTCCACCATATTCCAGTAATCAATAAAAATCAGGATCGCAATGGAGCACATGGCTCCCTTACAAAGGGGCATGCAGATCTTTCGGAAGATCTGCCATTCTCCTGCTCCATCAATCTGAGCGGCCTCCATAACAGACAACGGGATCCTCCTCATGTACTTTGTCAGAAGATAAACCGCAAAAGGAGAAAAAATTCCCGGAAGCCAGATGGCCCAGTTGGTATCCAGAATATGAAGCCATTCCGAAACCAGATAGTTTGGCACCAGGGTTACCTGATAGGGCATCAGCATCAAAATGATATAAAGGAAAAAAATGATCTCCTTCACCCTTCCCCGATACCTGGTAAAGCCAAAGGATGCTCCTGCCGCTACCAATAGCTGGAACAGCACAATGGGCACCACAAGGATCACAGAATTCCAGAACTTTAAAAGATATTCCGGACTCTTAAACAAAACAGTCACATATTGGCTGAAGGATACCATGTCAGGGATAAATTTCAGATTCACCCTCTGTGAAATATAAACCTTTCCTCCCGTGTCCGTTGTTGCAAATACCTGTCCGTAATTGGCCGAGATCTCTGACGCCGACATAAAGGAATTTGTGATCGTAAGGACAATGGGCATCAGGAACAATACGGCAAAGCATCCAGCAATCATGGTGGCTATGGTCAGATGGAACATCTGCCTCGTATATTTTAATTTCTTTTTTCTCTTTACCCGCTTATGCCATCTCTCCAGAGAAAGCTCCGAACGCATTTTTTGCTTTTCCTGTTTCATCAGCCCTCCACGTCCTTTCCGAAATAGTTCTCCGTCAAAAACAAAAGACCGATAATAAACACCATAACAATGGCCATCATAATGGCGGCTGCCGACATCTTCTGGTAATCCAGCTTTCCAAAGGTGTTGTTCATAAAGTGCTGCAGCATATACATGGTATCATAAGGATAATCTCCCTTTAACAGATAGATTTCCCGGAACACCTTAAAAGAATTTATGAGAGACATAATTGTCACAAAAAGGATGGTCGATGACATATAGCGCAGTTTGATATGCCAGAAGATCTGAAACGGCGTTGCGCTTTCCAATACCGCCACCTCCAATATGTCCTTGGGAATACTGCTTAAAGCTGCCATAAACAGGATCATGTTATATCCCAGGTTTTTCCATAAAAACAAAATAACGATCACCACCTGGGCATAACCGGAATTCAGCCAGTCGATCTTGTCGATCCCAAAATGTCCCAGGATCTCATTCATCATTCCGTTATAATGAAACAAAACCTGCCAGATCAGTACCACAGACGCAATGGGAACCATCATAGGGCTTAAAAAGAAGGTTCTGAACTGACTTTTGCAGGGGATCCTGCTTTCCATCAGCATGGCAAGCAAAAGGGACAGTACCACTGCAAGGGGAACCGCTGACAATGAAAATGTCATGGTGTTTTTAGCTGCCTGCTGAAACGCTGCATTATGAAAAACGTTGATAAAGTTGTCCAGAAAAACAAATTGATGGCTGATGGGATTATCTACCACCGCATAATAAATTACGATCAAAAAGGGAAGTACAAAAAATAAAAGTACCCCCGCAAAGCTGGGAAGAAGAAACAGATTTGCGATCCTTCTTCCCCTTTTTTCTCTCTGGTTCCTGCTTTTTTTCATGCTGTTACCTGTTTTCATTTACATAAATTTGAATTCTGTTCTGAATGACTGCCGCTGTGTCCTCAGCGCTCTTCTGCCCCTTAAAGAATGGCTCTGTCTCCTCTGTAATAATATTGACCAGTTGATCGTCCACATTGCCCGTTGCCCGGTCTGCGGTTTCTAAAAGCGCCCTTATGGCATCTACCTCATCACTGGTGGCGGCGTAAATTTCCATATCAAAGTCATCATATCCCCAGGTTGTCTTGGGACATTCTATCTTTTCTCCATTTTCATCCTCTGTATATTCCGGCGTCATATCCATTTCAAACTGCTTTTCAAGGGCAGATCTTTTCACCGGGAAGCCCCAGCTTCCGTGCTCTGAAACCAGGGAATTCTGGTATTCGTCAGAAAGCAGGCTCTTTACAAATTCAAAGGCGCCCTCTTTATTCTTTGATTTGGCAGAGATCCCCACGCAGCCTCCATGAGGAGAGATCAGATTTCCCTGGCGCTCCTGGTTTGGATAACCAACATAAGACACCTCTTCTCCAAACAGGCCGTTCATCATCTGATATTCCTGTACGGAGCTTACATAATCTTCCATCAGCAGGATCTTGTCTGCCCGGAGTCTTGCAGAAATGCCCATATCACTTTCTCCGGTATCCTCCTCCGGGAAGCGTGCTGCAAATTCAAGCACTCTGGCAAAGTCTCCTCCGTCAAAGGAACATTTTCCTGTTTCCCAGTCAATGAACTCATCTATATTATTGTAGATGCAGAAGTAAAAAATACTATATCTGTCCCCGTAAGGAAAAATGTTTTCCGCATCCTGCCCCTCTGCAAAATCAAGCATCTCCGAAAGCGTCCAGCCGGAAATCTTTCCCACCTTATCAGCCTTTGCCATAACCGTTGAAACAGAAAACTGAGGGATAACTGCATAAAGCCTTCCGTCTACCTCATAAGCCTTCAGTACGTTTTCAAGATAATCGGATTTTTTCATGGAATTGCTTTCCATATAAGGGTAAAGATCCTCTAAAGCTCCTTTTTCTGCATACTGCTTATAATTCAAAGAAGAAAGATCTATAATATCCGGGCAGTTACCCGTAGTGAGGTCAGCGTTAAATTGTGCAAGTGCTGCGCTGTAATCATCATTCCCATACTCTTTTACTATGATACGATAGTCCTTGCTGTTTTTATTGAAGTCAATGATATTTTTCTTTAAATTGTAGTCGAGCCACATGGCTCCATATGTAATTTCGGTCTTAGGCGTCACCTCGGATGCCTTCACCTTTTTTATCAGCACCATGGAAATGCTGTTCTTCTCATCCGATCCGTCATAATCATTGAGAAGAAGCCAGAGCCTGCCATCTGCAAGCTCACCTGCCGCCTGCACATAGTCACTGTTAATATCTACCTCAAGGCAGTTAAAAAGCTCTTCCCTGCTTCCGGAGCCGAGATCATACGAGAAAAATTTTCCATCCTCGGAAAGTAGAAGGCTCTTTGAGGTTCCGGTATAAAAACTGATATTTCCGTATCCCTCCGCAATCCCTTCTATTTTTTCAGAGAGCCCTTTAGCAGCCAGGTCTATCTTTCTGATCTCCATGTCGTTATCACCGTAAATAGAGACATAAACGTCTCCTTCCTTAGACACCGTCATATCATTGATCCAGTTATCCACCTGCACATCGCAAAGCTTTGTTCCATTTCCATCAAGGACCATAATTTTGCTGTCCCCGTCAAATATATACAGATTTCCCTTAGTATCTACACACATTTCCTGCACATACTGTTCCGGCGACAAGAAGGGGGAAAGATCTATGGTCTTTTCTACAGATGCTCCATCAGCCGACAGAATATCCACCTCATAAGCGGTTTCCCAATTTGTCACTTCTCCATTTTCATCCTCATCATATGTGGTTCTGCAGATCAATGCAACAAGCTTTCCATCCGGCGTAGCTGCAATATTATAAACAGATTCATCCTGATCCAGGGAATAGTCCAGCGTTTTCAATTCTTCCTTCTGAAAATCATATGCAAAAATCTGATCCGTGGAGGTTTCATTTTCCTCATCATAAGAAGAGCTTTCAAAATAAACGGTGTCTCCGGCCGCTGCTACCCTTCCGATA
>ULXX01045853.1_pt1 | contig 24452 bp, 19 predicted proteins | sample 1961621 | NCBI WGS metagenome assembly ULXX01 (sample SAMEA4835848, study PRJEB28245) | human gut metagenome | biome: gut microbiome; material: fecal sample | place: Denmark | collected 2008
AGCGTTTCTCTGCCGTTACGAACAAGCTGATTAAAGGTAGGCAAAAACAATCTCTCCTTTCTTTTAAAATATGTATTGTGCAAGGCTCCGCCGCCTTACGACGGAGCCTTTGACACCACAATTTTGTATTTTATCACAAGTGAAGCTCGTTTGTCAACACTTTCGACAAAAATTACTCGGCATTTTCGGCAATATTACCGAACTTACCTGTAGGCTTAAGCTCCACCTTGCTGTAGCACTTCATGCCGGTGCCGGAGGGCAGGAGCTTGCCGATAATGACGTTCTCCTTGAGGCCGATAAGGGGATCGGTCTTGCCCTTGATGGCGGCGTCGGTGAGGACTCTGGTGGTCTCCTGGAACGATGCGGCGGAGAGGAACGAATCCGTTGCGAGCGAAGCCTTGGTAATACCCATAAGGGTGGGGGCGGAGACTGCGAACTTCGGCTCAACACCCTTCTCCTCAGCCTCTCTTGCAAGGCGTTCATTCTCAAGACGGAAGTCCATCTTCTCGACCACGGTGCCGGGCAGGAACTTGGAGTCGCCTGCGTCTACTATCCTGACCTTTCTCATCATCTGGCGAACGATGACCTCGATATGCTTATCGTTGATGTCAACACCCTGCATACGGTAGGTCCTCTGAACCTCTCTGATGAGGTAGTCATGGACTGCCTCAACGCCGAGAATTGCAAGGATGTCGTGCGGGTTCTGAGCACCTTCGGTGAGCTGTGCGCCCTTGGTGACTCTCTGACCCTCCTCAACCTTCAGGCGGAAGCCGTAGGGGATGAGGTAAGCCTTCTCCTCGCCGTCGTCGGCGGTGACGATAACGTGCTGGCTCTTTTTGATCTCTCTGAAGGAGACGACGCCGTCGATCTCGCTCATGATGGCGAGCATCTTGGGCTTGCGCGCCTCAAAGAGTTCTTCAATTCTGGGAAGACCGGTGGTGATATCCGACTGGTCGGCAGCGCCGCCGGTGTGGAATGTTCTCATGGTAAGCTGAGTACCCGGCTCGCCTATGGACTGAGCTGCGATGATACCGACAGCTTCACCGACGGTCACAGGCTCGCCCGTTGCAAGGTTTGCGCCGTAGCACTTGATGCAAACGCCGTGCTCTGAGCAGCAGGAGAGCAGCGAACGAATCTTGATCTGCGCTCTTGAAGTCTCGGGCAGGATGCCTGCGGCGACCTGCTTATCATGCTCTGCATGGACGCTTGCGGCGACCTGCTCGGCGATAACATCGGTCATCATCTCATCCTTGCTTGCTATCAGTTTACCCGTTTCGGGGTCGTGATAATCCTCAAGCAGGAATCTGCCGGTAAGTCTTTCTGCAAGGCCGACTATCTTTCTGCCGCCGAAGTTGGGATCGCCGTCATAAATATCATAGACGTTGATGCCGTCGGTGCAGTGGCAATCCTCCTCACGGATGATAACATCCTGAGAAACATCGACAAGACGGCGGGTCAGATAACCCGAGTCAGCCGTTCTGAGCGCGGTATCGGCAAGACCTTTACGGGCGCCGCGGGAGGAAATGAAGTATTCGAGTATATTAAGACCTTCACGGTAGTTGGCTCTGATGGGAACCTCTATCGTCTTACCTGCGGTGTTGGCGATAAGTCCGCGCATACCTGCAAGCTGACGAAGCTGTGAATCGTTACCGCGGGCGCCGGAGTCAAGCATCATGTTGATGGGATTGAACTTTCTGAAGTTCTTCTTCAGCTCGGAGGAGACATCCTTGGTGCAATCCTCCCATGCCTTTATGACATCCTCGGAGCGCTCGTCGTTGGTGATGAGACCTCTCTCGTATTCCTTAGTGATCTTGGCGACTCTCGCTTCGGCGTGCTCAATGAGCTGCTTCTTAAGCGGCGGGATGGTCGCGTCGCAGACGGCGACGGTGATACCGCTTCGAGTTGAGTATTTGTAACCCTGAGCCTTGATCTTATCAAGCACATCGGCTGCGATCGCAGTGCCGTGAACCTTGATGCAGCGGTCGATGATCTTGCCGAGCATCTTCTTGTTAACAAGCACGTCGACCTCGGGGGTGAAGAGGTTGGCGGGGTCGGTTCTGTCAATGAAGCCGAGATCCTGCGGGATAGGCGTATTGAAGATGACCTTGCCGAGGGTGGTGGTGACGAGCCGAGTTACGCTCTCGCCGTTCACTTCCTTGGTCATGCGGATCCTGACATTGACGTGCAGGCCGATATCGCCCTCGTCATATGCCATCATCGCTTCGTCGACATTATTAAATGTTTTATATATTAAATGCTTCTCGCCCTTCTCGTCGATGAACTCGGTAGGTGCGCCGGGCTCATAGGGATCCTCGGGAACATAGTCGGAGTTTGCGGGGTTGTTGTCGTTGACTATGGTCAGATAGTAGGAGCCGAGTATCATATCCTGAGTGGGAACGGTAACGGGGCGGCCGTCCGAGGGCTTGAGCAGGTTGTTAGCCGCAAGCATGAGGAAGCGAGCCTCTGCCTGAGCCTCTGCCGAAAGCGGAACATGGACTGCCATCTGGTCGCCGTCGAAGTCAGCGTTGAATGCGGTACAAACAAGGGGATGAAGCCTTATGGCTCTGCCCTCGACAAGCACCGGCTCGAATGCCTGGATACCGAGGCGGTGAAGCGTGGGAGCACGGTTGAGCATGACGGGGTGATCCTTGATGACTACCTCAAGAGCATCCCACACTGCGGGGTTGGAGCGCTCGACCATCTTACGGGCGGATTTGACGTTGCCCGCGACCTCGGTCTCGACAAGGCGCTTCATAACGAAGGGCTTGAAGAGCTCGAGAGCCATCTCTTTGGGAAGACCGCACTGATAGAGCTTGAGGTCAGGTCCGACGACGATAACCGAACGGCCGGAGTAGTCGACACGCTTACCGAGCAGGTTCTGTCTGAAACGTCCCTGCTTACCTTTCAGCATATCCGAAAGGGACTTGAGCGCCCTGTTGTTGGGGCCGGTAACGGGTCTGCCTCTTCTGCCGTTGTCAATAAGGGCGTCAACGGCCTCCTGAAGCATTCTCTTCTCGTTCCTGATGATTATCTCGGGGGAGCCGAGCTCCATAAGCTTTGCAAGACGGCTGTTTCTGTTGATAACGCGTCTGTAAAGGTCGTTAAGGTCGGAGGTGGCGAATCTGCCGCCCTCGAGCTGAACCATGGGGCGGATCTCCGGCGGGATAACAGGGATAACGTCGAGGATCATCCACTCCGGTCTGTTGCCGGACTGTCTGAAGGCTTCGACGACCTCAAGGCGCTTGAGTGCCTTTGCTTTCTTCTGGCCGGAGGTGCTCTCCATCTCGGCTTTAAGCTCCTCTGAGAGCTTATCGAGGTCTATCTCGGAGAGCAGCTCCTTGATAGCCTCGGCTCCCATGCCTGCCTTGAAAGCGTCGTCATATTTAAGGCGATACTCGTCGTAATCCTTCTCGTCGAGGGTCTGACCCTTCTCAAGAGGCGTATCGCCGGGGTCGATAACTATGTGCTTTGCGAAATAAAGGACTTTCTCAAGCTCTCTGGGGGAGATATCAAGGATAACGCCCATTCTCGAGGGTGTGCCCTTGAAATACCAGATGTGTGAAACGGGGGTCGCAAGCTCAATGTGACCCATTCTCTCACGGCGCACCTTGGAGCGGGTGATCTCAACGCCGCAGCGCTCGCAGACCTTGCCCTTATAGCGGATTCTCTTATACTTACCGCAGTGGCACTCCCAGTCCTTCTGCGGTCCGAATATCCTTTCGCAGAAAAGACCGTCTCTCTCGGGCTTGAGGGTTCTGTAATTTATGGTTTCGGGCTTCTTGACCTCGCCGTATGACCATTCTCTTATCTGGTCGGGCGAGGCAAGGCCGATTTTTATGGATTCAAAAGAAAGATTGCTGTTGGCTTCTACGTTTTCCATATAACGATGCCCCTTCCGTTAGTTTGGTGTGAAACGACGATTACTCGTAATCGTCCTCCGAGGGTTCTAAATCAAGACCGTAATCTTCATCGCCCATTTTATCACGGAATTCGTCGGCGAAACCATCATCGTCGTCGCCGTCGTCTCTGATGAAGATATCGTTCTCCTCGCTGTCCTCGTCAACGATGAAATCGTCGCTGCCCTCGGCGTCATTGACGCTCTGGAACGCCTTATCATCCGGTGCGAAGCCGGCGTCGTCGTTGTCATAGGTCTGGCGGAGATCGACTTCGTCGCCGTTCTCATCAAGCACCTTGATGTCGAGTGCGAGGGACTGGAGCTCCTTGATAAGGACCTTGAAGGATTCGGGGATACCGGGAGTCGGGACATTCTTGCCCTTAACGATGGCCTCGTAGGTCTTGACTCTGCCCACTACGTCATCCGACTTGACGGTAAGTATCTCCTGAAGGGTGTATGCTGCGCCGTATGCCTCGAGCGCCCAAACCTCCATCTCGCCGAAACGCTGGCCGCCGAACTGAGCTTTACCGCCCAGAGGCTGCTGAGTGACGAGGGAGTACGGGCCGGTCGAACGGGCGTGGATCTTATCGTCAACAAGGTGATGGAGCTTAAGATAATACATGACGCCGACGGTTACGGGGTTATCAAACTTCCTGCCGGTTCTGCCGTCGGTAAGGATGGACTTGCAGTCCATGCGGAGCTGCGGCACCTTGGAGGGGTCGAATTCAACGCCCTTCTCCTTGGCCTCCTGCTCAGCCTTTTCCATAGTGCGGCGGTTTGCCTCCGCAAATGCCTCGGTGATATCCTCCTCATGGGCGCCGTCGAATACGGGGGTCATTATCTTGTAGCCGAGCGCTCTTGCGGCAAAGCCGAGGTGAACCTCGAGAACCTGACCGATATTCATTCGGCTGGGAACGCCGAGGGGATTAAGAACTATATCAAGCGGTGTGCCGTCGGGCAGGAAGGGCATATCCTCCTGAGGAAGGATCCTTGAAACAACGCCCTTATTACCGTGGCGACCCGCCATCTTATCGCCGACGGAGAGCTTTCTCTTCTGGGCGATGTAGCAGCGGACAACTTTGTTTACGCCGGGCGACAGCTCGTCGCTGTTCTCCTTGGTGAATACTTCGACATTGACAACGATGCCGTATTCGCCGTGGGGCACTTTAAGGGAAGTATCTCTGACTTCCTTGGCTTTCTCGCCGAATATCGCGCGGAGCAGTCTCTCCTCTGCGGTCAGCTCGGTCTCGCCCTTGGGCGTTACCTTGCCGACAAGTATATCGCCGGAGTGAACCTCTGCGCCGATGCGGATTATGCCTCTGTCGTCAAGGTTGCCGAGGGCATCCTCGCCGACGTTGGGGATATCTCTGGTTATCTCTTCGGGGCCGAGCTTTGTGTCTCTGGCCTCGGTCTCATATTCCTCGATATGGATAGAGGTGTAAACGTCGTCTCTGACGAGCTTCTCATTGATAAGAACGGCGTCCTCGTAGTTGTAGCCTTCCCATGTCATGAAGCCGACAAGGGCGTTTTTGCCGAGGCTCAGCTCGCCGTGGTCGATAGCGGGGCCGTCTGCGATGACCTCGTCCTTCTCGACTCTCTGACCGACGGAAACTATCGGGCGCTGATTGGTGCAGGTGCCCTGGTTGGAGCGCATGAACTTGATAAGCTCATAGTGCCTGCTTGTGCCGCCGTCCTCAAGGATATCAACGCTGTCGGCCGCGACCTTGGAGACTACGCCGCCCTCTTTGGCGAGCACGACGGAGCCGGAGTCAACGGCAGCCTTATATTCCATACCGGTGCCGACGATGGGGGCTTCGGTCTTGAGAAGAGGAACAGCCTGCTTCTGCATGTTGGAGCCCATCAGCGCACGGTTTGCATCGTCGTTCTCAAGGAACGGGATAAGAGCCGTTGCAACCGAAACGACCATCTTGGGCGAAACGTCCATGTAATCGGCCTTGGTGTTGTCGATCTCAAGGAATTCGTCTCTGTGCCTTGCGGTGATCTTCTTTCTGACGAAGCGGTTATTCTCATCGAGGGGCTCGTTCGCCTGGGCGACGATGTACTCATCCTCGGTATCGGCGGTCATGTACTCGACCTCGTCGAGCACCACGCCGGTCTCTTTATCTATCTTTCTGAACGGAGCTTCGATGAAGCCGTATTCATTGATCTTGGCGAATGTTGCAAGATAGGAGATAAGGCCGATGTTGGGGCCTTCGGGGGTCTCTATCGGGCACATACGCCCGTAGTGCGAATAATGAACGTCGCGGACCTCGAATCCGGCTCTGTCTCGTGAAAGACCGCCGGGGCCGAGGGCGGAAAGACGGCGCTTATGGGTAAGCTCGGCAAGGGGGTTGTGCTGATCCATGAACTGTGAGAGCGGCGAAGAGCCGAAGAACTCTCTGACGGCGACCATGACGGGGCGGATATTGATAAGGCTCTGCGGAGTTATCTTATCCTCATCCTCCTGCGCCTGGATGGCCATTCTCTCACGGACAACTCTCTCCATCCTTGCAAGGCCGATCCTGAACTGATTCTGGAGCAGCTCGCCGACGGATCTGATACGTCTGTTGCCGAGGTGGTCGATATCGTCGATGTTGCCGACCTTCTTGGTCAGGCAGTTGACGTAGTTGACCGAGGCGAATATATCGTCGACGATAATATGCTTCGGGATAAGGTCGTCGCAGCGGAGCCTCATCTCCTCAAGCAGCGCTTGTTTATCATCGCCGCACTTTTCGAGGACTTCTCTCATAACGGAGAAGCGGACCTTCTCATTGATGGCTATCTCGTCAAGCTCTTCCCTGGTGAAGCCCTCGGGGAGCAGAGCCATCGGGTCGACCATGCCGTTTGAGATGACGAACAGATCGCTGCCGTCCTCGCATCTGACGACGACCTTCATAACGCCTGCCTGCTCTATCTCAATAGCTTTCTGCTTGGTGAGCACCTCGCCCGGCTCGGCTATAAGCTCGCCGGTGTACTCGGATATAACGGGCTCTGCGACTACGCAGCCGGGGAGACGGTTGAGCATCGAGAGCTTTTTGTTGTACTTATATCTGCCGACGCGGGAGATATCGTACTTGTGGGAGTCAAAGAAGAGGTTGTCAAACTGCTGCTGAGCGGCCTCAAGGGTGGCGGGCTCGCCGGGGCGCAGCTTTTTGAACACTTCGATGAGCGCTTCCTCTGTGTTGCGGGTCTCGTCCTTCTCCATGGTAGCTTCGAGCTTGGCATCCTCGCCGAAGAAGCGGCGGATATCATCATTGGAGCTAAGGCCTAGGGCACGCACGAAAGCGGTGATATATATCTTGCGATTTTTGTCTATGCGGACGTAGAAAATATCGTTGGCGTCGGTCTCATATTCGAGCCATGCGCCCCTGTTGGGGTTAATGGTGCTGGTGAAAAGCTCGATACCGGTCTTATCGTGGGTCATGCCGTAATAAACGCCGGGCGAACGAACAAGCTGAGAGACAATGACTCTCTCGGCGCCGTTGATGACAAAGGTGCCGCTGTCGGTCATTATTGGGAAGTCGCCCATATAGACCTCGGACTCCTTAATAACGCCGGTCTCCTTATTCTGAAGGCGGACTGTCACACGCATAGGCGCTGCGTAGTTCGCGTCTCTCTCCTTGCACTCGCGCACCGAATACTTCGGCTTGTCGTCAAGGCGGTAATCAATGAAGCTGAGCACCCAGTTCCCGGTATAGTCCGTAATATCGGCCATGTCGCGGAAGACCTCTTTGAGGCCCTTCTCGATGAACCAATTGTAGGACGCCTTCTGAACCTCGATGAGGTTGGGCATATCCATGACCTCGTCGATCTTACCGAAGCTCATGCGTTGGCAGCTTCCTCGTGTAACGGGTTTCACTTTCAGCATAGGCAAAATCACTCCGTTCTTTTGAATTTCCGTTTTTCTCTCGGAAAATCGAAATTTTGCGGGATCTCCCCATATATTTTATAATATTAAGCGCAAAGATAAAATAAATTATAGGGGTATTAATCCATTATAAATAATACGGAACGATATTATACATTTTGAGCGGCCATCTGTCAAGCGAATAACGGCAAATAAAATTTCTTTGTGCATCCATATGAAATTTCAATGTTTTACCATAATTATTTTGTGGATAATTTTTTCACTTTTGTGTATTATGCCTATCAAAAAGCGTCAAAAAAGACGCTGCCACTCGGGCAACGGCGGTAACGGTAAAATTTTCACTTTATTATAATAGGGCGAAAACGCTTCTCCGCGCCGCATTCGGCGGCATTCGTCAGGCAGAGGGCATAGATATCCCCCGCCCTGCATTCCGCGGCAAAAACAGCCTTTGCTTCTTCGCTCAGGGCGGCGATATCGGCTGTTTTGGCGAGAAGAGGCAGCCTTGCGCTCAACGCCGCCTCACGCAGCAGCTCCGTCCCCCTCGGGGTGAATCCGCCGACTCTGATATAAGGCGGGTCGATCGCGGCAAGCTCGGCGGTAACGCCCAAAAAGCAGTTTAATATTATTCTGCGTATGCGTGCGTGCGAATACCTTTTAGTTTTGGCAAGCGTATACAGCTCCTCAAGGCTGCGGGCCTCCCTCGCCGCCGTGAGGATCCTGTTCTCTATCCCCTCGCTGATGTCGGGCGCCGACGCCAGCTCCTGTGCACCGACTGTCCTCATTTTATAGAGGATAGCCCGCTCTATGCGGCTTATATCCGCCTGCTCCGCGCCGCGGTATATCTCCCCCGCCGCCGCAGGCACAAGGCCGCTTATATCGCCGCCGCTGCGGATAAGCTCCCTTATCTTTGAAGCACCCGCAAAACCGTCGGCTATCTCGGCGCTGTCATGCCCTGCGCCAACCCTGCCTACCGCAAGAGGCTTCATTCGGCTGCCGATACGCTCAAGGGCGGATACATATTCAACGGCAAGGATGTCGTTCGGCGAAGCTATCAGATCGGCGCTTGCTGGGCTTATGTGCCTGAGAGCGCTCTCCCTCGCCGAAGCAAAGGATACTCCGTGCGCCAGCTCCTCCTTGAGCAAAGAGGGGAATTCGGGCGAAGCAAGCAGCCCCGCCGCCTCGGCTATCCTTGCGGTGTCGCCGCACTCGGAGCCGAACACGAGCGTATCAACACAGCCGAGCGCGTCAAGCAGCTCGACCCCCGCGCCCGCAAAGCTCTGAGCGCCCGACACGGCGTAAATGCTCGGCAGCTGTATCACGAGGTCGACCCCGCACAGCAGCGCCGCTTTTACACGGGCGGAGAAGTCAAATATCGCAGGCTCGCCCCTCTGGACAAAATTGCCGCTCATCACGGCGACAACACAGTCCTCCCCCGCCTCTCTCGCCCGACGGGCAAGATAAGCGTGCCCGTTGTGAAACGGATTGTATTCGGCGACGATGCCGGCTGCTCTCATATTCGCACCTCCGATAAAAAACTCTTGAAAAAATCATTTAGTAAGTATATAATATAACAGTTACAGGCTTTAATCAAGCTAAAAATCACGATTTGGAGTGTTAAAATGAAGATTTTGGTTATCAACGCAGGCAGCTCATCGCTCAAATATCAGCTCATTGATACCGACGGCGACAAGCTCCTTGCAAAGGGCATCTGCGAACAGATAGGCGACGCAAATTCGTCCTTCACCCACAAGGTGCCCGACGACGCAGGCAAAAACATAAAGGATCTCCACTGCCCCATCCCCGATCACGGCGCAGCCATCCAGCTTGTGCTCGATACGCTCGTTGACGCCGAGCACGGCGTTATCGCCTCGACCGATGAGATAGGCGCTGTCGGTCACAGAGTGCTCCACGGCGGCGAGAAATTCTCCGGCTCCGTGCTCGTCACCGAGGACGTCAAGGTCGCTATCAAGGAGTGTTTCAAATTCGGCCCTCTCCACAACCCCGCAAACCTCAAGGGCATCGAGGCCTGCGAAAAGATAATGAACGTACCTCAGGTCGCCGTTTTTGACACTGGCTTTCATCAGACCATGCCCGACTACGCATATATGTATGCCCTGCCCTATGAGCTTTATGAGGAGGAGGGCATCCGTCGCTACGGCTTCCACGGCACCTCTCACCGCTATGTCTCCATGAGAGCTATTGATATGCTCGGCGGCAAGGCGGAGGGCACGAGGATAGTCACCTGCCACCTCGGCAACGGCTCCTCCATCTCCGCTGTCAAGGACGGCAAGTGCTTCGACACCACCATGGGTCTCACCCCGCTTGAGGGCATCATCATGGGCACCCGCTGCGGCTCGATAGACCCCGCCATCGTCACCACCGTCATGGCGGCAAGGAACCTCTCCCCCGCCGAAATGGACACTCTTATGAATAAAAAGAGCGGTATGCTCGGCATCGCAGGCACCAGCGACAACCGGACCATCGAGGGTCTTGCAAAGAACGGCGACAAGAAGGCTCAGCTCGTTGAGAATATGCTCTGCCACCAACTCGTCAAATACATAGGCGGCTTTGCCGCTGCAATGGGCGGCGTTGACGCGGTCGTATTTACCGGCGGCATTGGCGAGAACAACCCCCACTACCGCACCAGAGTAGCTGAGAAGCTCGCATTTCTCGGCACCGCCATTGATAAGGAAAAGAACTCCGTCAGAGGCGAGGAGATAGAGATATCCGTCCCCGGCTCCAAGGTCAAGCTCCTTGTCATCCCCACCAACGAGGAACTCATGATAGCCAAGGATACTCTTGAGATAGTTTCCGCACTTTGATTGTAAGACGGTGATCGTTTGGATTATTTTGCCCCGCTCTTTATGAGTGAAAAGGCTGCCGAGCCGTTTCGCGCCCCGGCAGCCCCTATAGGCCTTTTCAACTGGGAAAAGGACGGCTACTCACGCCCCGAGAGTTATGCACGGCTCTACGGGGTCGAGAATGTCGGGCTCTTTGCCCGCCTGTGGTCATTTGAGGACTCGGTGCGCTGCGAATGCACAAAGCGTGACGACCCGGTCTACACCGACAGCTGCCTCGAGATCTTTTTGAAGCCCGTTACGGGCGACAAGCGCTATGTGAACTTCGAGGTCAACCGAAACGGAGTATATCTATCCCAGATAGGCGAAAAGCGCGAGGGCAGACGATTTATCAGGGAGATCACCTCCCTTGAGCCGACGATAACGCCGTTCACCCTCCCCGGCAGCGGCAAAAGCGCCTGGGGCTATGATATCTTTTTGCCGGACGGCTTCATCTCCGAGGTCTACGGCGCACCCTATCGCACGGCGGAGAACATTATCAAGGGTAACTTCTATAAGTGCGCCGACCTCGCCGAGGCCCCGCACTACGCCGCCTGCTTCCCCGTCGACTCCGCCGAGCTGGGCTTCCACAACCCAGCCCGCTTCGGCAACATAATTTTAAGAAAGGCGTGACTTCGTTGCACAAGAAAATAGATACGGTATCCGAGCTTGTCACGGCGTTCAAATTCAAGGGCGAGCTGAAGAACATCTCACAGCTCTTTGACGGTCATATCAACGATACCTATATATTTGAATTTCTTGAGAAAAACGGCCACACTAATAAATATCTCGTTCAAGAGCTTAACACATATGTGTTCAAAGAGCCGGACGCCCTAATGAAGAACGTGGTGAGCGTTACCGACTACCTCCACAAGGAGGTCATCGACGCCGGCGGCGACCCCGAGAGGGAGAGCCTCTATGTTTTCTTCACCAAGGATAACAAGCCCTACTACATAGACAGCGAGGGCAGCTTCTGGCGCTGCTACAACTATATATACGACGCACACTCCTGTCAGTGTGTGGACTGCCCTGAGACTTTTTACAACGCTGCGAAGGCATTCGGCAAATTCCAGCGTATGCTGGCGGACTACCCCATTGACGATCTGACCGAGACGATACCGAACTTCCACAACACCGTCTCCCGTTTCGCCGACTTCAAAAAGGCCGTTGCCGATAACCTCTCCGGCAGAGCCGACGATGCCCGCAGCGAGATAGATTTCGTCCTGAGCCGCGAGGCGGACTGCTCCGTGCTCGTCGACCTGCTGAACGCAGGCGAGCTGCCGTTGAGAGTCACCCACAACGACACAAAGCTCAACAACGTCATGTTTGACAACAAGACGGACGAAGGCATCTGCGTTGTCGACCTCGACACCGTAATGCCCGGTCTGTCGCTCTATGATTTCGGCGACAGCATCCGTTTCGGCGCCAACACCGCCGCGGAGGATGAGAAGGATATCTCCAAGGTGCAGCTCAGCCTTGAGAACTTCAAGGCGTTCACCCTCGGCTACCTCTCCACCGCAGGCGAGAGCCTGACGAAGAAAGAGATAGAGTATCTCTCGTTCTCGGCAAAGCTGATGACGCTCGAATGCGGTATGCGCTTCCTCGGCGACTTCATCAACGGCGATGTCTACTTCAAGACCGACTACCCCGAGCACAACCTTGTGAGGTCACGCACCCAGTTCAAGCTCGTGGAGGAGATCGAGAAGCACTATGACGAGATGCAACAGATCGTTGCCGATTGCTGCGCCCGTCTCGGGCTGTCAAAATGACCTCGGAGCTACTCAGCGAGCATGAATTCCGCCGCAGGGTGGCATTCTGGCTGCTCGACAACGACCGAGGCGCCTGCCTGCCGTACGGCGTTGACCGCGAGGAATATGCCGAGCAATTTCGCCTGCCAGACTTCGACTACACCCACACGCAGTCCTGCTGCGATAAGGAGGGTGACCTGATCACGATGCTGCGGGGCGAGATAAGCCTCAGCGACTGGCAGACAAGGAACGGCAGAGAGCCGAGAAAGCTCGTCTTTTATAAAGTGCTCAAGACCTTTATCGACACGCCGGAGGTCGAGCCGTACCCGATGGGTTATATAATTGTATTATAATATGAAAAAGCCGCTGCACGGTTCGTTTGAGCCGAGCAGCGGTCATTTTTTTCTTATTTGATTATGTCAAGTATCTCTTTCGGGTCGCTTACGATGAATTCGGCGCCGTTATCCTCGAGCACCTTCCTGCCGCGGAAGCCCCAAGTCACGCCGATACACGGCAGCTTTGAGTTGTGAGCGGTCATGCAGTCCACCTCGGAGTCGCCGACATAGACAGCCCTGTCACGGCTCACGCCGAGCTTGTCGAGCGCAAGCCAAACGCCGTCCGGCTCGGGCTTCTGCGCCACGCCGTCGACCTGACCGATGATAACATGGATGCTGTCGCCGAAAAAGCCTCTGACGATATCCACGGCGGCGTCCTGCATCTTGTTGGTAACCACCGCAGTCTTAAAGCCCGCCGCCGAGACAGCCTTCAGCAGCTCGGGGATGCCGTTATAGGGCTTTGTTTTGTTGCGGGAATTGTGCAGATAATGCGCCTTGAACACGTCAAGACACTTCTCGCTCACATCGTCGGGCGTACCCTCGGGCACGCTGAGATAGACCAGACGGCGCACTCCGTTGCCGACGAAGGTGCGTATCTCCTCGTATGTGCGCGCTGGGAAGCCGAACTCGGCGAGCGCATAATTCACGCTGTCCATCAAGTCCTCAAGGGTGTCGATAAGGGTACCGTCCAAATCAAAAACTACAGCGTCGTATTTCATGGTATTTCTCCGTCCGAAAAATCAATTTTTAAATTTATCGAAGAAGCTGCTCTTCTTGGAGCTGCTGCCGACCGGTGCGCCTCTCTTGACGCCCAGCTCCTTTTCAAGCTCCTGAAGCAGCTCTTTCTGCCTCGGAGTAAGGTTCTTCGGCGTGTCAACGATAATTCTCACGAGCTGATCGCCCTTGCCTCTGCCGTTGACATTCTGGATTCCTCTGCCTTTGAGGTTAAAGACCGTGCCCGACTGTGTACCTGCCGGCAAATCGAATTTAACATCGCCGTCAAGGGTCGGAATACGCAAATTATCGCCCAAAGCGGCCTGAGTAAAGCTGACATGCTGCTCCAGCCAGACATTGTAGCCGTCACGCTCAAAGAACGGGTGCGGTCTGACGAAAACAGCCACCTTGAGGTCGCCCTTGGGGCCGCCGTTGACGCCTGAATTGCCCGCGCCGTTGACGTTGAATATCTGCCTGTCGTCGATACCGGCGGGGATATTCACCTCAACGCTCGTGCGCTTGGATACTCTGCCTGAGCCGCGGCACTTCTGGCACGGGTCGTCAATTACACGACCTCTGCCGCCGCACTTCGGGCAGGATTTCTGAGTGGATATAACTCCGAATGCAGTCCTCTGCTGCACATTGACGAAGCCTCTGCCGCCGCAATCGGGGCAGGTCTTGGGCGAGGTGCCCGCTTTTGCGCCCGAGCCGTGGCAATCGGGGCAGGTATCCACCCTCGTCACCTCGATGGTGCGCTTGCAGCCCTTGGCCGCCTCCTCAAAGGAGATGGTCACTCTCGCCTGTATGTCCTCGCCTCTGCGGGGGGCGTTGGGGTTAGCCTGACGACCGCCTCCGAAGCCTCCGCCGAAGAAGGAGCTGAATATATCGCCGAGATCGTCGAAGCCGAAGCCTGCACCGTTGAAGCCGCCTGCTCCGCCCGCGCCGAAGTTGGGGTCTACGCCCGCATGACCGTATTGGTCATACCTCGCCCGCTTGTCGCTGTCGGAGAGCACCTCGTACGCCTCGTTGACCTCCTTGAATTTAGCCTCCGCCTCGGCGTTGCCGGGGTTGAGGTCAGGGTGATACTGCTTCGCCTTTTTTCTGTATGCTTTTTTTATTTCGTCCTCGGTTGCGCCCTTTTGGACTCCGAGCACTTCATAATAATCACGTTTATTCTCTGCCAAAGGTATTTCTCCCTCGGGAATCAGGCGTGCAGCCCACGATTCCGTTTTTTACTGTTTTATAAAAGTCCAAGTCGTCCCCGCCGTCATTACAACGACGGGGACAGCCCGATTTAATTATTTATTGTCGTCAGCGTCGGTGAAGTCGGCCTGAGTATAGCCGTTTGCGTCGGTGCTGCCGTCGGCGCCCGCTGCGCCCTGCTGAGCCTGAGCTGCCTCTGCGGCGGCCTTATAGAGTTTCTCGGAGATCTCATAGAACTTCGCCTGAAGCTCATCTTGGCGGGACTTGATGAGGTTGATATCCTCGCCCTTAAGAGCTTCCTTAAGAGCCTCAACCTTCTCATTCACGGCGTTCTTCTCTTCGTCGCTGAACTTGTCGCCGTTCTCGTTGATCAGCTTCTCGCACTGATAGACCATCTGGTCTGCACCGTTACGGGTGTCGACATCCTCACGGCGCTGCTTATCCTCCTGAGCATATCTCTCGGCGTCTGCGACTGCCTTGTCGATATCCTCCTTGGACATATTGGTGGAGGAGGTGATGGAGATCGACTGCTCCTTCTGAGTGCCGAGATCCTTAGCGGAAACATGGACTATGCCGTTAGCGTCGATATCAAAGGTAACTTCGATCTGAGGTACGCCTCTGGGGGCAGGCATAATGCCGTCGAGGTGGAACACGCCGAGGGTCTTGTTATCCTTTGCGAATTCTCTCTCGCCCTGAAGTACATGGACCTCAACTGAAGGCTGGTTATCCGCTGCGGTCGAGAAGATCTGGCTCTTCTTGACGGGCACGGTGGTGTTTCTCTCAATGATCTTGGTGTTTATGCCGCCCATGGTCTCGATGCCGAGTGAAAGCGGGGTAACATCGAGCAGAAGCAGGCCGGTAACTTCGCCGCCGAGAACGCCGCCCTGGAGAGCTGCGCCCATAGCAACGCATTCATCGGGGTTGATGCCCTTGAAGGGCTCGCTGCCCATGAACTTCTTGATGGCTTCCTGGACTGCGGGGATCCTTGAGGAGCCGCCGACCATAAGGACCTTATTGATCTCGGAGGGCTTAAGACCCGAGTCGCTCATTGCCTGACGAACAGGGCCCATGGTGGCCTCGACGAGGTCTGCGGTCAGCTCGTTGAACTTAGCTCTGGTAAGAGTCATCTCAAGATGCTTCGGGCCTGTCGCGTCTGCAGTGATAAAGGGCAGGCTGATGTTGGATGTGGTCACGCCGGAGAGCTCGATCTTTGCCTTCTCGGCAGCTTCCTTGAGCCTCTGCATAGCCATCTTGTCGCCTCTGAGGTCAACGCCCTGCTCCGCCTTGAAGCTGTCAGCCATCCAGTCGATTATTCTCTGGTCGAAGTCGTCGCCGCCGAGGCGGTTGTTACCTGCAGTCGCGAGGACTTCCTGAACGCCGTCGCCCATCTCGATGATGGAGACATCGAAGGTGCCGCCGCCGAGGTCGTAGACCATGATCTTCTGATCGGTCTCTTTATCAATGCCGTATGCAAGAGCCGCTGCGGTGGGCTCGTTGATTATTCTCTTGACATCAAGGCCGGCGATCTTGCCTGCGTCCTTGGTAGCCTGTCTCTGGGAATCGGTGAAGTAAGCGGGGACGGTGATAACAGCCTCGGTAACCTTCTCGCCGAGATATGCCTCTGCGTCGGTCTTCAGCTTCTGAAGGATCATTGCGGAGATTTCCTGCGGGGTGTACTTCTTGTCGTCGATGGTGACTTTATAGTCGGAGCCCATCTGTCTCTTTATTGAAGAAACCGTCCTGTCGGGGTTGGTGATTGCCTGTCTCTTAGCAACCTGACCGACCATTCTTTCGCCGGTCTTGCCGAATGCGACTACCGACGGGGTAGTCCTTGCGCCCTCTGCGTTGGGGATAACAACTGCTTCGCCGCCCTCAATAACGGCCACGCATGAATTCGTAGTACCTAAATCAATACCTATAATCTTTGACATAATTTCTTCCTCCTATAATAAAACAATTATTTATGAATTTGCAACCTTGACGACAGCTTCTCTGATTATCCTGTCGCCGAGTTTATAGCCTTTTGTGAATACCTGCGCTATGACGTTCTCGCCGAGGCTCTCATCCTCGACGCTCATCACGGCGTTGTGAATGTTGGGGTCGAAGGTGTCGCCCTCCTCGCCGTAGCTCTCAACTCCGTTCTTCTCAAGGAGCTGCTTGAACTGCGAGAATATAAGGTCGATGCCTTTTTTATAATCCTCGAAATTCGCCTCGCTGTTTACGACGGCTCGGTCAAAATTATCAAGGATGGGTAAAAGCTCTTTTATCACATCCGCACGGGAGGCGGCGTAGATATCCTGCCGCTCCTTTTGCGAGCGCTTGCGGAAATTATCATACTCCGCACAGAGCCTCAGGAACTGATCGTTCTTATCGTCGAGAGCCTTCTGAAGCTGCTGCTCCTTGGTCGGGGCTTCCTCAGCGGGGGCTGCGGTCTGCTGCTCCTGCTCCGCTTCCGGGGCTTTCTCCTCCGGCTGCTGCTCGGGAGGTGTCTTTTCCTTTTTCATTCTTTCATCCTTTCTCTCATTCGAGCGCCTGGGTTATCAGCCGCCCGACAAGGTCGGTCAAATATTTAACGCTTGGGATAATGCTCTCATAATCCATGCGGGTCGGGCCGATGATGCCGATGGTGCCGGAATCCCTGCCCCCGACGGTATATTTTGCCACGATAACGCTCGAATTTTCAAGCGGCTTATAAAGATTTTCTTTGCCTATCCTCACGCTTATCGGCGCCTTGGCGTCCTGCATGACCGCCGTCAGCGGCTCTTTTTTGCTCAGGAACTCGAGCAGCCTTGCGGCATCGCCGCCGTAATCCTTGTGTGAAAAAAGGTTTGAACTGCCGCCCAGCATTATCTTTGAATCCGCCGTGCTCCTCGCAAGCTCGCAAACCGCCGCCATGAGCGGAAGCATTGCGAACGGGTCGCCGTCAACGGAGGCCGCCGCCGTCTGCATAGAGACGACGCTGATATCCGACGCCGGCTTGCCGACTATCGAGGAATCGACGATATTGTAAAACTCTTCGCAAATTTTGGAGTTAAGCTCGCTCTCGAGCCTGCAAAGGCGGCTCTTGAGCACCCCGTTTGAGGTCAGCAGCACGAGCATCGCCGTGTGCGCCCCGACGGGCACAAGCTCTATCCTGCGGATGACCGCCGTCTCGCCGCCCGGAGCGGTCGAAACGCAAGCGCATTTGGTCATATCCGCCAGCACCTCGCCCGCCCTTGCCAGCAACCTCTCGGGGTCGCCGACTGCGGAGGAAATGCCCGCCTCTATCAGCTTGCGGTTAAGCTCGTCAAGCTCGCGCTCCTTCATCAGGTGATCCACATAATATCTGTAGCCCGCCTGCGACGGAACTCTGCCCGCCGAAGTGTGCGGCTGCTCGAGGTAGCCCAGTGACACAAGCTCGCTCATTTCGTTCCTCACCGTTGCGGAGGAAACGGTCATGCCCGTCAGAGCAAGCAGCTCTTTTGAGCCTATCGGCTCGCCGGTCTTGATATACTGCTCAACGACGGTGGCAAGTATCTGTTTTTTTCTTTCGCTCAGCTCAGCCATATTGCATCCTCCTTTCGGTTGAGTGCCAGATTTAGCACTCAAGCAGCCTGAGTGCTAATCACTGTTATTACTATACTCCAAGTCAAGCAATTTGTCAATATTTCAAATGTTAAATGTTTGTTAAATCTGAATTATTCCGAAATCGGGTTCAAAAATAAAACGCCCTGCTGCCGAAGCAACAGAGCGGTTGAATATTTAGATAGGTTATTATAATGAATCAGTCGATGGTGACGGAGTCAAGCTCCGCCTGAACCTCTTTGAGCAGCGAATTTATCGCCTGCTGCTTACTGCCGTAGAGAGTGCAGCCCGCAGCGCCCATGTGACCGCCGCCGCCGAGGCGTTTGCAGATCGACGAAGCGTCGATATCGCCGTGAGTCCGCACGGAGGCCTTATAGCTGCCGTCTTTAAGCTCACGCATCGTGATGCCCACGAGCACTCCCTCGATCTGCCGGGGGAGATTCGCGATCCTATCCGTCTCGCTCTCATCCGAGCCGCTGCGTTTATACATATCCTGCGTGATGCAGATGAGGGCGCAGCGATCGGAGAAATACATCCTCATGCTGTCCAGCGCAAGGCGCTCAAGGGCGGCATAAGTCTTGGTCTTGGTCTCAAAGAAAACCTGAATGATATTATAGGTGTCGGCGCCCAGTTCAGCGAGCTTCGCCGCTATCTCATAAGTCCTGACGGTCGTGTTGGAGAAGCGGAAGCAGCCTGTATCGGTCGTAACGCCGGTGAAAAGACAGGAGGCTATATCCGGGGTTATCTCGTCGCCGCGGGCGGCGAGCAGCAGATAGATCATCTCCGCCGTTGAAGCTGAATCCGGCTCGAGCCAAACCTTATCGGCATAGAGCATATTGGAGCCGTGGTGGTCGATGCACAGATCGACCCTGTCGGCATATTTGCCCTCAAAATCTTTACCGAGGAGCTTTGTGTCGGCGATATCAATTGCGGCGATGAATTTCGGCTCGAAATCAAAGCTCTCCATGCCGTCAAACATGAAGGCGAAATCCTTCGGTATCTTGTCGCCGCACTCTACTCTGACCCTCTTGCCCTCGGCAATGAGCGCCCTTGCAAGCGCAGATGCGCTGCCGAGCGTGTCGCCGTCCGGATGCGAGTGGCACAGCAGCAATATATCGTCGCTGCCATCCAAAACCTTTGCAGTTTCATTCAGGTCAATTCTCATCATTGACTCTCCTTTACCCGTCGCGATCGGGCGGTGTGATTCATTCCTCTTCCGAGAGTTTGTTTATCATGCCGGCTATGCCCATGCCTTTTTCAATGGAGTCATCGGCGATGAACTTCAGCTCCGGCGTTTTGCGAAGATGCAGCCGCTTGCCGATCTCACGGCGGATATAGCCCGTGGCGCTGGTGAGACCCTTGACCGCGAGCTTTGCGGTCTCGATGCCCTCCATGGCGCTGACATACACCTTGGCATATGAGGCGTCGGAGCTGACCTCGACGTTGACGACGGTCAGCATTCCGGTTATCCTCGGGTCCTTGAGCTCACGCATTATAGCGGCGATCTCACGCTTTATATCTTCTGAAACTCTGTCGATCCTGTAACCTGCCATAATTTCTCCCTGAGATCAATCTCTGTATTCCTCAACGACAAAGGCTTCGAGAATGTCGCCTTCCTTGATATCGTTGAATTTTGCAAGGCCGATGCCGCAGTCGAAGCCCGAGGCAACTTCCTTGACGTCGTCCTTGAAGCGGCGCAGCGAGGCCATTTCGTCCTCAGCCACGACTATGCCGTCGCGGACTACTCTTATCTTTGCGTTTCTGGTTATCTTGCCGTTCATAACATGGCAGCCTGCGATGTTGCCGACGGACGAAATTCTGACGACCTGGCGCACCTCGGCTCTGCCGATATCGACATCTCTGAACTTCGGAGCGAGCATACCCTTGATAGCGGCCTCGATCTCCTCGATGCAGTCGTAGATAACTCTGTAGGTTCTTATCTCAACGCCGTCACGCTCTGCGTTATCGGCAGCGACAGCGTCCGGGCGGACATTGAAGCCGACGATGATGGCGTTTGAAGCGTTGGCAAGCATGACGTCGCTCTCGCTGATAGCGCCGACGCCGCTGTGAATGACCTTAACTCTGACCTCGTCGTTGGAGAGCTTGAGAAGGCTCTGCTTGACGGCCTCAGCCGAGCCCTGGACATCGGCCTTGATGATGATGTTGAGGTCCTTCAGCTCACCCTCTTTAATAGAGGCAAAGAGGTTGTCAAGAGTAACCTTCTGGTACTCCTTGAACTGCTCTTCCTTGGCCTTGGCCTTTCTCTGCTCGACAAGCTCCCTTGCAAGGCGCTCGTCGTTAACGGCGTCAAATCCGTCACCCGCCTGCGGCACCTCGTCGAGACCCATGATCTCAACGGGGACGGAGGGGCCTGCGGAGTCGACCTTGCGGCCCTTGTCATCCGTCATAACTCTGACTCTGCCGACGGCAGTGCCCGCGACTATGATATCGCCCGATCTGAGCGTGCCGTTCTGAACGAGCAGGGTTGAGACGGGGCCTCTGCCCTTATCAAGCCTTGCTTCGATGACAACGCCCTTTGCGGAGCGGTTGGGGTTGGCTTTAAGCTCCTGCATCTCGGCAACGAGAAGCACGGATTCAAGCAGCTTATCAATGCCCTGCTTCGTCACTGCCGAAACGGGCACGCAAATGGTCTCGCCGCCCCATTCCTCGGGCACAAGCTCATACTCGGTGAGCTGCTGAAGAACTCTGTCGGGGTTGGCAGCGGGTTTATCCATCTTATTTATCGCAACGATTATCTGCACTCCGGCAGCCTTCGCATGGTTGATAGCCTCAACGGTCTGCGGCATGATGCCGTCGTCGGCTGCAACAACAAGGATAGCGATATCCGTAGCCATTGCGCCTCTCAGACGCATTGAAGTGAAGGCGGCGTGGCCGGGAGTGTCAAGGAAAGTGATCTTGGAGCCGTTAATCTCAACTCTGTAAGCGCCGATATGCTGGGTAATGCCGCCCGCCTCGGTAGAGGTGACGGAGGTATTACGGATAGCGTCGAGCAGCGAGGTCTTGCCGTGGTCAACATGACCCATGACGACAACGACGGGGTCTCTCGGCACGAGGTTGCTCTCATCATCAACGCTGTCGTCGATGATCCTGTCCTCAATTGTGACGACGACCTCTTTCTCGACCTTTGCGCCGAGCTCCTCGGCGACGATGGCGGCGGTGTCGTAGTCAAGCACTTCGTTGACCGTGACCATCTGACCGAGCGTGAAGAGCTTCTTGATGACCTCTGCCGCAGTCATTTTGAGCATTGCGGCAAGCTCGCCCACGGTGATTTCCTCGGGGAGCTTGAGATGCATCTGCGGCTTCTTCGCTCTCTCGGCGGCGATCCTCTTGAGCCTCTCGGCCTCGGTCTCGCGCCTTGAGGAACGCATCCTGCCGCCCTGCTTGCGGTACTGCTGGCTCTTCTGCTTTATCTTCTGCTTGCCCACGGAATTCGCGTGCTGCATGGTCTGGTTGGTGGGCGCTATATTCTCATATTTCTCGTTATACTTCTCGAGGTCGACGTTGTCGGCTCTGGTGTCTATAGTGCGAGCCTCGCCCTTAGTCCTCGACTGCATGGGCTTATTCTCTTTCTTCTTCTCAGGTGCAGGCTTCCTCTCGGGCATGAGCGGCAGCTTTGACTGCGGCTTCGGCTTGCGGGGAGCCTCCTGCTTCTGAGCGGGCTTCTCCGCCGGCTTCGTCTCGGGCTTACTCTCGCTCTTCGGCTGCTCGGGAGCCTTCTCCTCGGCGGTGGCGGGCTGCTCCTGCTCCGGCTCGGGCTTCGCCTCGCTCTTCTTTGAAGCGGGCATATAGTTGAAGTATGTGTTGAGATCCTCGACCTGATTCTCCTTGGTGAAGGTATCGAATATCAAGTCAAGCTCATCCGGCTCAAGAGCCGTCATATGCTTCTTTTTATCGTCGAAATATTTGCCGAGTAAGTCGATAACTATGTTGCTCTTGATATCGAAATCCTTGGCGACCTCGTGTACTCTGTATTTGTTATCTATCATTGGTTGACCTCCCCTGATGTATTCAGAAGCCCCAGCATAGTCCTTGCAAAGCCTTCGTCGTTGACGGCCAGCACGGCAGAGCGCAGCCCTGCGGCGTGACCTATCTCTTCACTCGTTGAATCAAGCACGGCCACGGGGATATCCCGCCCGCCGAAGCTCGCTTCACGCTCTGTCTCTTTCCTCAGCCGCTGAGATGAATCTGAGCTCAGCAGGCACAGCTTTGCATCACGGCTCCTGACAGAACCTATTGCGCCGTCGTGACCGCAGCTCAGCTTGCCCGCTCTGCGGCACATTCCGAGAAGAGAGAGCAGCTTCGGATCATCCGCCATTCTTCATCTCTTCTTCCATTTTTTGATATACTTCCGAGGGTATCTCGCATGAGAACGCTTTCTCGAATCTCTTGGCCTTTATCGCCTTGGCAAGGCACTCGGAGCTACGGCAGACATACGCTCCCCTGCCGGGCTTCTTGCCCGTTAAGTCGAGCGACACCTCGCCCTCGGGGCTCCTTACGACCCTGACAAGCTCTTTCTTCGGCTTCATTTCGTTGCAGCCGGTGCATTTTCTCATGGGAATGCTTTTGCGGACAGGCATTGGTTCAGCTCCTTGCTACGGTTAGTTTTGGATCATTCGTCAAAATTTATGACGGGCTCCTCGGTCTCGGGATTGATATCTATCTTCCAGCCGGTGAGCTTGGCGGCAAGGCGGGCATTCTGACCCTTGTTGCCTATCGCAAGCGAAAGCTGGTTGTTGGGGACGACCACTCTGCACGAATGCTCCTCCTCGCTGAGGATGGTGACGGAAATGACATCCGCCGGAGCGAGCGCAGCCGCCACAAATTCGGCGGGGTCGTCGCTGTATTTGACGATATCGAGCTTCTCGCCGCCGAGCAGGTCAACTATCTTGTTGACTCTCGCGCCCCTCTGGCCTATGCAGGCGCCGACGGGGTCGATATTCTCATCCGCGCTGTAAACGGCGATCTTGCTCCTGGAGCCGGCCTCTCTCGAAACCGCCTTTATCTCAACGGTGCCGTCGAATATCTCGGGCACTTCGCTCTCAAGCAGGCGTCTGACAAGGCCGGGGTGAGTTCTCGAAATAGTGGCTCTCGGGCCCTTGGTCGCGTCCTTGACGTCGGCGACATAGACCTTGATGAGGTCGCCCTCCTTGAAGTTGTCGGTGGGGAGCTGCTCGGAGCGCATAAGCCTCTCGGAGATCTTGCCTATCTCAACGAAAGCGTCGAGGGTTATCGGGTCTATTTTAGAGACCTTGGCGGTGACTATCTCCTGATTCTTATTCTGGAATTCTTCTCTTATCTGACCGTGCTCGGCCTCTCTTATCGCCTGGCGGAGGATATGCTTGCCCTTCTCGGCGGCGATACGGCTGACCTCTTTGGTCTCAAGCTCGATCTCGATTATGTCGCCTGCTACGGCGTTCTTCTTGAAGCGCTGAGCCTGCTCAACGGTGATGTCCTCATCGGGGTCGGTGATCTCGCCCACGACGTTCTTACGCACGAACACGCGGATCTTCTTATCCTGCTCGTCTATCTCGCAAAAAACGATATCCTTATTGTTGTAATCCCTCTTTACCGCCGTGACTATGGCTCTCTGTATGCCCTCGAGCAGAGCGCTCTCGGAGACGTTCTTCTCTTTGCTCAGCAGTCTGACTGCCTCAAAAAATTCGCTGTTATTCATTTTTCCGATCGATCCTTTCGTTAAAAGCTGAAATCATCCAGCTTGATATAGCTCGTTTCTTTTTTGTCAACGACCATTGCGCTGCCGTCCTCAAGGCGAACGGTTATCTGCTTGCCGTCCGTATCCTCAAGCACGCCGCTGAAATCGCGCTTGCCCTCGAGCGCCCTGATAAGGCGGAGCTTTATCTTCTCGCCCTTGCAGGCCTCAAAGTGGCTGTCACGGGTAAGCTCACGCTCAACTCCGGGGGAAGATACCTCGAGGCAGTAGCTCTGCGGTATCGGATCAGCTTCATCGAGCGGGGCATCCATGGCTCTGCTCATATTCTCGCAATCCTCAATGGTAACTCCGCCGTCCTTGTCAATGAAGATACGCAAAAACCAATCTGCGCCCTCCTTGACGAAGCGGATATCCCAGATATCAAGCCCGAGCTGCTCGGCGATGGGCGCCGCGATATCCCAGACTGCGGCGACGGTGTTGCCGCCCTTTCCTTTCGGCATGGTCGTTCCTCCTTATATATGATGATATAATCATTGACCTTAAATAATGCAACCGCAAAACGAGGTGACTGCCGGTCAAATCAGGGTTGCGGTTAT
>ULXX01011269.1_pt1 | contig 24242 bp, 19 predicted proteins | sample 1961621 | NCBI WGS metagenome assembly ULXX01 (sample SAMEA4835848, study PRJEB28245) | human gut metagenome | biome: gut microbiome; material: fecal sample | place: Denmark | collected 2008
AGTTCGAGTCTCATCCGGGTCGCCATTTTTTCGCAAGCATCTTTGCGGGCGGCTGATAAGTCGCTTTTTTTATCCTTGCACGCCTCTGTAGCTCAGTTGGTAGAGCAGGGGACTGAAAATCCCCGTGTCGTTGGTTCGATTCCGATCGGAGGCACCATTTGCGGATTTAGCTCATTTGGTAGAGCGCGACCTTGCCAAGGTCGAGGTGGCGGGTTCGAGCCCCGTAATCCGCTCCATTAACCGGTAAGTGTCACTTGCCGGTTATTTTTTTGCTTTTTTTAAAAAATCGTCTTAACCGTTTTATCTTTCCCACGACTATATGAATGAAGGCGCCTGAAAACGGAAACGGAGGAGCAAATGGATAGTATAAAACTTGAAAAGCTGATAACCGAAAACATGAAGTCGATATTCGGATTTGCATTAACAAGACTCGGAAATGTAACAGACGCCGAATATCTTGCAAGCGATATTCTTTATGAGATAATCAAATCGGCTCAGAATCTGAAAGATGATGAGCGCTTTTACGGCTTCATGTGGAAAATTGCAGAGAATGTTTATATGGACTATCTTCGCAAAAAATCGAAGAATGCAAAGCATACAGCGGAGTTTGACGACAGCATTCTCGATGAATCCAAATCTGCCTTGGATGAAATCGTCAAAAAAGAAGAGCTGAATTTTCTTCGGCGCGAACTTTCTTTGCTGTCAAAACAATACCGTGATGCGGCAGTTTTATACTATATCGAAAATCTCTCCTGCTCCGAGATTGCAGAAAAATTGCAGACAAGCACGGAAATGATAAAGTATTATTTATTCCGTGCGAGAAAAATTATCAGAGAGGGCATGAATATGGAAAGATTATACGGAGAAAAAAGCTACCGCCCCAATACTTTTGAAATTGATTTTTGGGGAACAAAAGCAGGAGATGATTCTGAATATCGTGATTTTCAGAGAAGAAAGATTAAAGGGAATATTTTACTCGCGGCATATTACAGTCCTGTGACTTTGCAGGAAATCAGCATAGAACTCGGAGTTGCACTTCCCTATCTCGAGGATGAAATAAAATTACTTGTTGACCGCAGATATCTTGTTTGCAATGGCGGAAAGTATCTTACAAATATTCCGATTTTCACACCTGACTGCACAAAAGCGATTGACGGAAAGCTGAAAGAGCTTATCTATGAAGGCGCGCAAAAGATTGTTGCCATAGCGGATGATTTCGATACGCGCTTCGGAAACAGATTTGCAAATGCAAATCTCGCAAATTGGCAAAAGTTCCTCCTGTGTTTACATTTTTCATTGATTGATACAGAAAACGATTTGACAAATAATTACGGAGAATTACCGCAAGACGGTCCGTATTCACTCGTGAATGGCGGAGGCGGACGAGGTGTCATATGGGGCAGGAGTACAGAAAATACCGTTGAAGATAAGAAGCCGGGCGGGATTCAGGGTATTTATAACGGTTCTCCCGCGAGCGATAAGCGCGGAAGCGTTATCGCCATGAATTTCAGACAAACGCTGAATGCACAGGATTTTTACAAAAGAATGACCGATCCCATCGTTTGCACAGCGGTCGGCTGCTTTGAATATTTGCCGGATAGCTGGAAAAAGACGCTTGATGAGCTTCACTATTCTAAAGACGGCAAAGCAAATTTTGCGGTGTGGTCCCACAGGGAATATGAGGAACTTCGGAAGATGCTCGGGGAGTGCATCGCCGTTATTTCCGACATAAACAGAAAAACGACAGAAATCGCCGCGAGCATAACCGCGGATATTGCTCCGTCGCATATCCGTAAAAATGCAGAATATGTCGGCGCACTTGTTTATCTTTTCTATTCGGCAGACAAATTAGCTGAAAGGCTTTATGAAATGAATTGGTTAAAATCGGTTGAAAACACCGAAAAGCCTGCGATTTGCGTTGTGCGGTCATGATTTACCATAAAACACAAAAAATCCAAGCCGGACGGCTTGGATTTTTTTTGCTTATTTTTCAAAATCGTCTTAACCGTTTTATCTTTCCCGCAACCATATGAATGAAGGCGCCTGAAAACGGAAACGCCTTCTTGCCGGGCACTGCATTACACAAAGTATGTCCGGAAAAGGAAACTGCATGGACAATGGCACAATGGAGAACTTCTTCTGCAGGCTTAAAATTGAAATGTACTACGGTAAATAATCCGAATTTCCGAGAGATCCGTTAAAAAGTCAAAAAAGTACACAAATATTACAAAAAGTCTTGAAATTCTGATTATTTCATACTATTATATATAATATATGCTATCATATGGGAATATACGCAAAAATAAATATGACTGCCGCAGAGTACGACGGAGGAGCCTGATGAAAAAACTCACAAAAATAATCGTCTTCATATTGGTGCTGGCAACATTCTCTTGCATGGGGCTTTTTGCCTATACGGCATCGGGCAAATGGTATTCCGAAGCGGTAAGCTGGATTGAGCGCAACGGCATCGACAAAATCGGCACGGGTGCAGGAAGGGAAATAGACAGAAATACCTTTGCCATGTGGGTGGCAAAGATAGAATCCACTCTTACCGACGGCAAGCTCTGGGATGACTATACCGACTCCTCTGTCTTTCCTGATGTTTCCGCCGGTAAGCATTATTATGCCGCTATCGCATATGCAAAGGAAAGCGGCTTTATACAGGGCGACGGCGACGGCAGATTTTATCCCGACAGGACGGTGACCTTTGCCGAGGCTTGCGCACTTATCACCCGCGCGATGGGCTATGACGACTATTTCGAGGCTTTTTACGGAGCCGACCGCACAAAATATGCCACATATAATGAGTGGTACAGCGCAAACTGGCAGATAAACTATATGCGCGTAGCACAGCTTCGTTGCGGCGCGATTGATGCCACATGGGTAGAGAATGTCGGCGAATATGTCCCTCAGCACAAAATGACAAAAGGCGAGGCGGCGTATATGCTCTATACGCTGGCTCATACGGGTGCGAATGTCAGACATAACGGCTACGATATGGGCTATAAATTCGGCTCGAAGTTTGCCGACAGCGGAGTCGCGACCTATGTCTTTGCCATGATAAAAAGCATAGAGAGACTGCCGCTTGGTTCCGTATACAGAAATCCGAATAAGCCTGCGGGCTTGCAGAAATATTCCGGCACAGACCCGAGAAAGAATACATATCTTGCCTCCTACTGGGAGGAGAGAAATTATCAGCTCGGCTACAGCGTGCCGTATACAAACAAGCTTGATACGACATCGGAGGTGGTATTGCAGATTTTTGACGGCGATACTTTCTCCGACGAAATGAAAATGCCGGCACTCACTTTTCAAAGCCTTCTCAAAAAAGGACTCGGCAAGACGGACGGTAATTTCAATGCTTTGAGCTATGTCGGAAACGGTTCCGTCGTCAGCCTGAAATACAAAAATTCGGTGATAACGGAGATATCTGCAGCTTCAGGCGTGAGAGTGGATACATACAGAATGCTCCGTTCACATTCAAATCCGCAGATATACATAAACGGACTTGCCGTAAATTCCGCATCTTCGCTTGTCCCGACGATGCAGATGCCGAAATCCTACAGCACGAAGGACGTCACCGAATGGAACGGAAATAAGCTCGTATTCCGCGGCGTGAGCTACTATGTATGTGATGGTGACGAGAGATATACGGGTATAAACAACGAGATAAAAATATACGGCTATGAGAGCGTACAGCCGCAGAGAAACGTCGCGCGCTCGGGCGGAACCACCGTTGAATACAAATATTACGGCATAGGCACGGGCACTGTATACTGGTCGCCGAAGACCGACTGCGCATATTACTGTACGGCAGACGGCAAATGCTATACCGCCGCCGAGTGCGATGCGCTTATTGCCGACGGCACATACGGAAGCGGCGTTTTTACCGCGATAGGCATCTGGAAGGAGAAAGGCGCGCTCGTTCCGCTCACCGTGGCAGAGGCAAAGACACGCCTGATAAACGCGGCACAGGGCGAGGCGGAGGTTATATTTTCCGATATGGACGGCGACGGCAGATACGATGCCGCCGCGGTGACGGAATATGACACTTTCTTCTGCGCGGGGTCAAATCTTTCTCCCGCGACAAGTGCTTCTGTGCGCGGTGTTCCGAGTGCCGGCACTGTTGTCGTGGACAGAAATATAACAACAAATACGACTGTCGACCCATATGCATGGGGCATAGGCGCAACAGCATCCAATAAGATACAGGTTGTTTTCAACGTCTCCGACAGGCGTGGCTCCGTCATGACGGCGGGGAACGGCTGGAAGTACGATTTCACGGGCGGCGCGAGAATGTCGCTTCCCGTCGGAACAAGCGATATTGCAACGGTAGCTTCCTTTGTGACAGGCTATGTGCGCGATGTTTCGGCGCAGGCTAAAAACGGCTGCTATGAGTTGGCGATAGTCACCTCATCGGGCGTAAAAAAGCTTTATTTGCCTGCTTTCGGCAATATACCGAGAGAGCAGACGCTGAACTACACGCTCTACGGCGCAAAGGCACAGGTGACGGCGGATTCCTCGGGCTGGATGGGACTGCTGACCGATTTCTACCGAGATAATTTCCTCTGTGCATACAGAAAAGACGGAGGCTATGTTTATACCGTCGACAGTATGGAATACTGCACCGAGCGGCTTGATGTCGGCTATGCCTATATCATCGACGGTGAGGCGACGCTCGTAAGCGAAGAGGAAAAGGCTGCACTTATCGCAAGCGGAAAAGTTTCCGAAAGCCTTTTCAGAAGCGCAAAGTTGCGCACGGTTGCGGGCGCAATAGGTCTCGTCGGCGAATGTGACGATATCGAGGAGGGCTACAGCATCGGTATAGTCATAAAACAGCCCAAGGACGACGGAATATACAGTGCCGCCGATGATGAGTCGCTTGCCGCGCTCATTATTTCATGGATAAACAATAAATATATCAGCTATGTAGCCGACAGCGACGGGAAGATAATCGCCTGCAAGAGCGTGACAAACAAAACAGGCGAAGAGGGCTTTATCGTCAATCTCACAAAGAACACTTCTAATAATACATATAATGTCAATCTTGCAATCACCGGCGAAAGCTCGATAAACAGGCTCACAGGAAAATGCTACGGCGCGGTACGTGCGACCTCCGTCACCGTTCGCGCTTCGGCTTCCACTATATGGGATATAGATAATGCAGAGGTTTACCGCAGGATTTATGACGGAAATCTCACGCATGAACTGCGCATCGGTCAGCTGCTCGGCGGCTCGAATCTCTACTATGTAAAGATAATCCGCGATGCCGGCAGATACGGCATACTCAAATATGTGAAGCCTTCGGAAGTGAATTACGACAATATGAGCGGAAAATCAGGTCCCGCATCGGAAAAATCATGGACAGATGCGGGCACTGTTACAGACCTCGGGCAGATATCGGATGAAACATTCTATCTGCGCCGCGTGACGGCGACGGAAATCATTGCGGGCAAGATATACTATAAATACGATGCCGCAAACGAGGCATACAGTATAGTATCTGACCCGCGCAAAGCCGACCTTGCCTCATATTATGAGCGCGTAGTCGGGAGCGAAGTGAAGCTCTCGGAAAATGAGATAAGTCTCGCGCGGGCAATGAATGAGGACGAGGTAGACGATTTTATAGTGCAAAATACTTATGTAAGGCTGGAGAGAAGTCTCTGCGGCACGGAGCCGTATTACAGGGTGGTAAGCGCAGAGGACGGAAAATATGGGTTCAGGCTGTATTTCAAAACCGTTTCCGAGTCGATGAAAGTGACGACATATACACCTCTCACGCTGGGCTGGAACGGAGGAAAATACAGCAAGGTTTATGACAATACGGGCAATGCCCTGCGCGGAACGCTGAAAACAGCGCATAAAATGACGGCGGAGAGCGCGGCAAAATCATTCTCGGACCCGACAGCCAAGGCATGGAAATATTATTCCTTCGGCGGGGTGATATATGCCGAGCTTGAGCCTGCGGAAAGCATAAATCTGATAGGCGATGGCGGCACGCCCGAATACCGCGCGTATACCTCGGGCGCGGTGTATAAGCAGAGAGAAAGCAATGTTCCCGTTTCCGATTATGAAGAAACGACGGATACGGCATCGCGTTCGCTCTTCCGCAACAAGGCGGGCTCCGGCTACGCGCTGAAGATAAACGGAAAAACTTATATCGTTTCAAGTGCGGCGAGCGTGATGATACTCACGCCGGATAATGAGACCGGCAAGGTTGTCGGCACTGTGATGACGGTCGGTGCCGTCGTGCGGACAGGCAAGGCGCTTGTTGCCACAAAGGCGCAGTTCGGCGGAAACGGCAGTATTATAACGAGCATCGCGGTGTTCGGCGAGCTTGTCGGCGGCACGCCCGACAAGGTCACACAACCGAAAGGAAAGATAGTTTTTGTCGGCGCGGATGCGGCAACTGTGCTGAATGCCGATGAAACAGGAACCTCGTATATCGTAAAGACGAGCAAGCCGGCATACACCCTCGACGGCAGGGAGTTCGGCACCATTTACTACGAATACGACACCACGAATGAAAAATTTGACCCGAACGGGCTGAAATTCATTATCGAGGCAGGCTCTTTCTACAGAGTTGATGAAAAAGGCAGGATCATTTCGAGCCTCGGCAGTATATTTACCTCGGAAAATGTGAAAAAGAACGGCGTTCTCGTCGGCACGACGGTTTATAATTATTCATATGAGCTGCTGCGGTTTGATAACAGGCTTGAGCGAAAATTCTGCGGAACGGCAACGATTACCGACATAAGAAACGGCAGGCTGTATGCTACGGTCGACGGCACGGAAAATGTAAATATCAGCAGTTGGCGAGTGAAGTTTATCTATACAGACCTCGATGCGACGAAACTTTATGTAGCCGACGGCAAAAATGATGTGTCTGTTTCCGCTTTCAATGAAATTGCGGACGGAATCGAGAGTAAATACAATGCCGCGGCACTTGCGCGCAAGGTTTATGAGGCGGCAAGAGACGGCGGTATACTCTCGGCAGAGACGATAGTGAAATATAAAGCTGCATATGAGGCATCGGTGGCAGAGCTTGAAGCAGCAAAGAAATCGGCTGCAGATAAGATGAACGGACAATTCTGGGGCACATCTTCCGTTTCGACTTCGGCAATCAAGCGCTATTTTGACAGCGCAAAATATACCTACGGAGTTGCAAGTCCGACGCTGACTTTCTCGTATCTCTATTCGGATGGGACATATTATGTGATAGTCCCCTCATTTGCAAAATGAAAAATAACGAAAAAAGGAATCCGCGAGGATTCCTTTTTTGCGCACATAATAAAGTTTTCGCTCGTCCATTAAAGGTTTCGTCCGCCTTTTATTAAAGTTTAGGTCAAGCCTTTGGGGAGGCTTGCGGGTTCAGGGGAAATTAACACATATGCGAAGCATGTGTCTCGGCGTCGCCGAGACAGGAGCATAAGGCGGCAGCAGCAGGCTGACGGATGAGGCGTTTATAAATAATTTATGACAATTTTGCTTCAATATTCCAATTTTTCTCCTCATCCACCGCTATCGCGGTCCCCCTTCTCCCGCAGGGGAAGGCTATACGAAAAAATCCCACGAGAAATCGTGGGATTTTTTGCGCATTGTTGTCAATGGCAATGTGCGAATTTTGCACATTGCCGCAGGGATAGATATGCAAATTCTGCACATCTATCCGCTTTTGATATGCAAAAAGCCGGATTTTCGCTGTAAAAGCCGCAAAAAGTAGCCAAATTGGAGAATTTGTAGCCAAATGGTATAGTTGACTTATCGCGAAAGCGGTGTTATAATTTATACAGAAAATAAATTTTGCGCAAATAATTGTTTTCTGATTTTATTAAATTTTTAAATCATTTGGAGGATAATTATGAGGAAAACTTTAGCATTATTTTTATCATTGCTCATGATGGCAATGATACTCTGTTCTTGCGGTGCAAGCAGAAGCAACATCACAATAGAAGAGCTCGAAGCCGCATTAAGCGAAAGCAATAGCGGGCTCGCCTTTAATACCGAAAAAACAAGCTCCGGTTACAATTTCAGCAAAAAAATCACAAATTTCGAATACAGCGGAACAGCCGATAGCGACAAGTATGTAAAATCCATAACCATTGTATGTGAGCATGATGCCGTCAATCAATTAAAAAATGGCACCGAAGTCGAAAGAATCTTAACAAAATTCTACAAGAATGCCAAGAGCTGCACATATAAAGAGTATCTCGTTGCATGCTATATTGTTGAAACATTGATTCTTTGCGATGCTCTCGGAGAAGGAAATGCCGTAAACACAACTGATGTAATATCGATTTTCTCATCAGGAAAAGTACTCCACATCAACGGCTGGACAGTAAAGGCTACGGTCGCTCAGAACAAATGCACCATAACCAGCACATACGGTGAATAAGATGAAAGATGAAACAAAATCAAAAATTTTTGCCGTTGTTGCATGGCTTCTGGCAATAACAGTCTTTTTGGTCTGCTGCACAGATTTTTCCGGCGGCTCTTCGGGCGGCTCGGGAGGCGGACACAGCTCTGTTTGCGGAAGTTGCGGAAGAAGCTTCAACTCGGGCGACATTGGCGGAAACTACAAAAGCATCGCAAAAACAGGCATGTGCAAAAATTGCTACAACAATTTCAAATCATTAAAATAAAAAATAAATTCAAATCACTTGGAGGATATTATGAAGAAAAAATCAGTTTTACTTATTATTATCGGCATTTTGGCAATAGCATTATCTATAGTTTCTTTCTGTATGGACGCAGGTTATTACGCAGTGTATGAGCAATACGGCGGAGATGCCTACACCGGAATGCAAAACGCTTCCGCACGAACAGCTGATAATGTTCTTTACTTATGTAAAGTTGTAAAATTCGGTTTCGGCTCAATTTTGCTCGTTTCGGGACTGACCTTAATCGTTGCCGGAATCGGTGCGGTTACGAAAGACGACTTGAAATCAGTTTTTCTGAAGTCATTTATTGAGGAATATTCAAACTCGTCGAAAAAAATCACTTCCACCGATTCCACATCAAATCAGGCTGAAAATACCATCAATGATTCCAATAGTGTAATGTAATTACAAAAAAGCACAAAAATCCCGCGATTTCTCGCGGGATTTTTGCTTCCTCCTTTTGTCTCCCGAAAGGAGGTTTTTATGTTCGATTATTTGCCGCTGACTGACTTAACAACATTTGTTATCTCGTTTACAGAGAGAATAGCAAGGGGCAGACAGAGGCAATTGCCGCAAGCATAGCCTGCTTTTGCCAGCTCATCATAAACCTTGTTTACATCTTCGTTCTCCTGAACATCCTTGACAAAGCCCTGCATGGTGTTGCTCTTGTTGTAGGCTTCGGTCAGTTCCTTTGTGGACTTGAATTCAATGATAAGCACGGAGGCGAGACCGTCTGTCTTTGTGAGCATGTGGAGCTCTACTGCATACTCTTCCTGTTCGAGCTCTGCCTTGACAGCCTCGGCAATTGCGGTGAATTTTGCATTTTCCTCATAGCCTTTATCCTTAAAAGCCTTCTGAAGTGCGGGATACTTAGAGCCGCATGATGTAAGCATAGTCGCAACCATAATGAAAACAAGAACAATGCTTAAAAATCTTACTGTTTTTTTCATTTGAAATTACTCCTTTAATATAATGAAATAGCTTTTGGTTAAGAAGAGGCGCTCTCCGAAGGAGACATTTGGAATATAAGCACCCTTCTTCAATGTCTTATTATTTTGTCAATTTGATTATACCACAAAACTATATTTCTGTCAAGGGAGAGAAATGGCGAAAGTGCTTTTCCTGCACAGTATGACAAAATCTGTTCGAAAAACATTTTTTTCTCCATGGCATATAATCTTATCGGGCGGGCATATGCCGCTCAGTCATTTTTATCAAGGGGACAATATGAAAATCACAGCAAAATTCGGCGGGACATCTCTTGCCACCGCAAAAGCCATAGACAACGCGGCAAAAATCGTCGCTTCCGACACTGCAAGGCGATATGTGACGGTTTCCGCTCCCGGTAAAAGAAGTCCCGATGATATAAAAATAACAGATCTTTTATATAGTGCATATGAAAGCGGCGATTTTGACGCCGTTTTTGAAAGGTTTTATGATATCGCGCATGAATTGCGCACCAAAACAGAGCTTTCCGCCGAATATCGGAAGATAAAGGATGCCATGCGCATTCCCTGCGGCAGAGATTTCATAGCCTCGCGGGGAGAATATCTCTGCGCCGAGATTTTCTCTGATTATATTGGCTTTCCTTTTATAGACGCAGCGGATGTGATATTTTTCGACGATGACGGAAATACGGATTATATCCGTACGAGGCGCAGGCTCGGCGAAGTGCTGGAAAAGGTGCAAAATGCCGTCATTCCGGGGTTTTACGGCGTGGGGACGGACGGTGCCGTGCATACCTTTTCAAGAGGCGGAAGCGATATAACGGGTGCGCTCGTTGCCGCCTCTTCCGAATCGGATATATACGAAAACTGGACTGATGTGGACGGCGTGCTTTCGGCAGACCCGAAAACTATTGACAATCCCGCATTTTTGGATATAATAACATATAGCGAGTTAAAATATCTCTCCGCTTTCGGGGCAAGTGTTCTGCACGAGGACGCGCTTCTTCCGGTGCGTCAGCTCGGAATACCTGTTCACATAAGAAATACGGGAAATCCCGGGGGAGCAGGCACAATGATAGTATCCCAACGTGAGATGCCGCGTGCTTTTGTCGGAGTTTCGGGCAGGGGCGGCTTTTCCCGCATTGCCGTGAGCAAAGAGAAAATAGGCAGAAGCAGCACGGATATGCGTGAGATATTTGAGCTTTTCAGCCGTAAAAAGACAGATATAATATTAGCGGCGGCAGAGCCGGACGGCCTTTTCATAATAACAGAGGCAGAAAGCGGAAAAAGCAGGACCGACATGTTGCTCAACGAAATATGTCAGCTCGTGATGCCGACGGGGATTTCATATGATGAAAAAATCGCCGTGATATGTGCCGTCGGTGATGACACCTCGGAAATAACGGCAAAATCCGCTTCGGCACTTCATGAGGCGGGCATAAGACCTATTATGATATCGGCAGGAAGCAGTGGCGGTTATGTCCTCATATGCACAAAAGAAAATCAGAAGGATGAAGCCGTCCGCAGAATATATAAAAAGCTCGCGTAAAACCGCAGGAGGTACAAAAAATGAGAAACAAAAAAATTCTTAAACTTGTTCAGAATGCGATGCTCAGCGCAATAATATTGCTTCTGACACTTACACCGCTCGGATATCTGCCCATAGGTCCGCTTGAGGTAACTGTAATGATGATACCCGTAGCTATCGGCGCGATGACCCTCGGTATAAGCTCGGGTGTTATTCTCGGCGGCGTTTTCGGGCTTTCCAGCTTTCTTACATGTCTGGGCATTCTGCGTCCAAGCTCTTTCGGTCAGATGCTTTTTGCCATCAACCCGTGGTCGACGGCAATAGTTTGTTTCATTCCGAGAATACTGATGGGACTTATCTGTGCGCTTCTTTTCAAGGCACTCTATAAAAAATTCGGCGATAAGCTCGGCGTTTATGCGGCAGTATCCGCATCTGCGGCTCTTGTCAATACGATACTTTTCATGGGCGGACTTGTGCTTTTCTTTCACGGAACGATGAGCGATGCGGCGGCAGGAGAGGGCAAATCACTCTTTGTTTATATCCTTGCCATTTCCGTATGGAACTGCCTCGGAGAAATCGCGGCATCCGTGCTCGTAGGCACACCCGTGGCAAAAGCCATACACAAATTCCTCGAAAGAAAAGACTGATTTTTATAAAGGAAAGCGGGACTTCGCTCGAAGTCCCGCTTTTTTGCGTGGGGTTGCGGGTCGTCGACGGGAATTGACACATACGCGGAGCGTGTGTGTCGGCGTCGTCGAGACAGGGCAAGATTCGGAAGGAGGACGGCGCGAGTCCTCCTTGCTGACTTTCGGTCATACAAAAGTACGACAAAATAAAATTATCCCGCAGGCGACCGTCGGTCGCCCATTAAATGAGAAAAGATTAAAAACCTCCCGAATTTTTTCAAGGAAAAACTTGCAAAATACTTTTTCGCATAAAACCATTCCTTTCTTCAAACAATTTTAATGCGCAATCATACGCTTAAAATAAAAATACCATATAGTTTACACAAGGAAGGAATTTCAATGAAAAAGGCTATATTTCCGATATTGCTCTGCATATGTGCTCTGCTTTGTTCATGCGGTAGTCCGACCATAAACACAACATCGGGCAGAACGACAGATGCAGGCATGACAACACAGTCAGATACGGGCTCCGGCACACCGACGGGGACGACAGGCACTATGCAAACAACCGATTCTGCCGCAGGCACAGCATCGGCGACAACCTCCGACACCGCCGTCTCGACCACACTGCGCCCGGTTTATGCAAGACTTGATTTCGGCACAAAAAGCCGCGCCGCAGATAATCATCTTACCTCGCATGAATCAATCATCGAGCGCCTCACCTATGATAAAGAGGCGATTTCCGTTGAATTTACCGAGGATTCCATGATAATCACGGCAAATAAAGACGGCACCTTCAAAGCTGCGGGCGAAAAAGCGGCTCTCAGCGATTCGCAATGGTTCATCCGCGACAGCGATACCTGCTACTATCCGGTAAACACCTTTGCCATAATGTTTGACGACCTGCCGGACTACGATTTTGAAGGCGAGCTTTTCTCGGGCTACGGCACATGGTCGGGCTATCCGCATTCATATGACAATGTGGGCGTCGACGGAAAATGGGGCGGCGGTCATCAGTATATGAAGATAAGAATCAAAAATCCGGGCGACAACAATAAGATAGCAATGGCATTCAACAATGCTTCGGCATATGCCTCGACGCAGTTCTGCGTGATGGGCATACGCGAGCATCAGCCTGAATACAGAACCTATATCTATGATATCACCTATGCCGCAACTTATCCCTCGGGCAAGGGCGTAATGCTCCCCGGCATCGCTCCCGGAAACAACTGGACATGGAAGCAGAATTATGAAGTGACGGGACTGCGTTTTCATCTGCTCGGCTCGACTTGTTCATATGCGAATGCATATCTGAACAATAAATTCGAGGAAAACGAGAGCGCCGCCGACTATGACGCATTTAAGGAATATTTTTCGCGTCTCGATTCCCGCGCCCTGATAAAAAAGGATGCCAGAGTAGAGATAGATTATATCATTTTCGGCGGAACGCCCGAACAGCTCAATTCCTATAAGAGCTATATTGAGGCTTCCGAAACATCGTCTGCGAAATAACCGGATATGACAAGCCGCAAGTATTTTCGGAGCGGAATATGCCGCAAAAAAACCGAAAATCCGCGGCTTGCCGTTTTTTATATACATTGAATAGCGAAAAAAGCAACTGACAATATTTCAGTTGTTACAAATGTATGGAAAACTACGCTTTGTGAGTCAAGACTATTGACAAATTAAAAGAAAAATGCTATAATGACCTTAAACATATAGGGTAAACCCTTATTATGATAAAATTTGAAAAGGAGTATTTTTATGAAGAGAATTCTTTCACTTCTCATTGCGATCGCAATGCTGGTGGTAGCGGTTTCTCTCGTTGCCTGCGGCAAAGACCCCGAAACGACGACGACAAAGAAGCCCGATGTCACTACGTCTTCTTCCAAGGGTGACAGCACGACATCAACCGATAATGGCGGAACAACAGCTTCCTCCGGCAGCACAACCGAACCCGGCAGCTCAGGCGACGATCTGAGCGGCAAGACAAAGCATCCCGATTTCATGGATGTAAACTTCAACGGCAGAGAGTTTGTTTTCGCTATCCAGAAGAAGGGTGACTGGGATGAGTATTCCATCGCTCCCGAAGCAACAGGCGAGGACAATATCATCACAGAGGCTTCCATCAACAGAACAAAGACTGTTGAGTCTCTTTACAACTGCAAGATAAAAGAGATCCAGTGCGACGACACTACTAGGGGCTACGGCCTTATCTCCACTGATATCCAGACAGGTAAGCACACTATTGACTTTGTTGAGTATCAGTACTCTCTCGGCAGAGCAAATGCAGAGCTTGTAAACTTTGCAAATCTTGATATCGATCTTACACACGACTGGTTTGACCAGAACTTCATCGACACATACAATGTAAATGATGACGGTGTAAACAGAATCTTCCAGCTTTCCGGTCCCTGGAACCTCATCAGCTATGATGCATCCTGGATGCTCTACTTCAACATGACTGTTTATGAGGCTCTTCTTGCAGCAGGCAAGACAAATGTCGACCTCTATCAGACAGTTAAGGACGGCAAGTGGACAGTTGATGTTATGCTCGGCATGATGGACGCTACAAAGAACGATGTAAACGGCGACCAGAAGATGAACTATGATGACGGCGACGTATTCGGTCTCACAACATACGGCAACGGATACATGAACAATGCTATCTGGTTCGGTATCGGCGGCAGAGGTGCCATAAGAGATACCGCTACAAACAAGGTTGTTGCCGTAAGCAAGGATACCGTTGATGTTGTGGCTCTCTCCGCAGCTATTGATAAGGCTTCCAAGCTCGTTAACAACGAAGGCTATACAGCTATCAACTCCATAGCCAAGGCTCGCGGATCCTTCACAAACGGTCAGACTCTCTTCTCTTCCGAGTGTCTCCAGGCTGCCAGCCTTGTTGACGATGAAAATGCCAACTTCTCCTGCGTTCCTTTCCCGAAGTACAATGAGGAGCAGGAAAGCTACTACACGATGGTATGTAACCGTGCATATGGTCTCGCAGCTTCTGCGGCTGCTTCTGACCTTGACAATATCGCAAGCTTCATCGAAGTATTCGCCTTCCATTCTCAGAAGCTCCTGTATCCCGAGTATGTAAACTACTACAAGACTCAGGTATTCTGCGATGACGGCGCAGGCGAAATGCTCGATATCGTATTCAAGGGTCGTGTATGGGATATGGACTACCTCGGCAACATGGGTATCACAGCCGCTGTTGCAGGCTATATCAGCACAGGCAAGAACATGTTCTCCAAGGCTATAGCTTCCAAGTCTGCAGCTACAAACGGCAAGCTCGATGATTATCGTGCAAATGTCAAGAAAGTAGCAGGCAAATAATTCTATATGAATATCCGAAACCCTCGCGGCTTATCCGCGAGGGTTTTGATTGTTTGCGGGAAAACTGCCGGCAGAAAGAGCCGCGCGTGAGGTATAACAGCCTCAATCACGATTTTTCCGCAGAAAAATGCCCTTTTATGTTGACATACCCGATACTTTATTGTAAAATACGAGTGAAATATATTCTGTGAGGTGTGCCATGGAATTTTTCCGCACATTAAAAAAGGTATTTTCTCCCCGCGAAGAACATTCTCGCGGCAGACTCTGCATATTGGCAAGCGGGATACTCACAAGTATTGCCGCGCAGTTCACGGGCGGCGTTTTTTATACGGGCTTTCTGCTGCTCTATGGGATAGATGTCGTCAGCATCGGTATACTTACCTTCATCCCGAGCCTTGCCTGCCTGCTCAATATTTTTTCGCCGTCCATACTCGAACGCTTTCGCAAAAGAAAATGGCTGCTGGCTTTTGTGCGCATTCTCACAAATACGATAAATATCCTCGGCATAACATTTCTGCCTTCTCTTGTTCATGAAAAAAGAGCAAGAGTTATCGGCTTTATCATCATCGTCGCGCTGGCAAATTCCATATCGGCACTTTTCGGCTCCGGCTATTCCGCATGGCATGCGAAATTTCTGACAGAAGATGTCCGCTCTGCTTATTTTATGTTTAACGGCTGCATAAACAGCCTTACGGTATATCTTTTTGCGCTCATCGGCTCTGTTGCGACAGACAGGCTCGCCGGTTCTCCCTCGCAGCTGACTATGATGACAACATTGCGAATTATTTCGTATGTGCTCGCCCTGCTTGATACAGTCCTGCTCTGTATCCCGAAGGAATATGAATACGAAACCTCCGGCGAAAAGGTAAAGCTTGCCGATGTTTTCACAAAACCCGTGAAAAACAAGGCGTTTTTCTGCTCGATGGTCATACTTTTTCTCTATGGCTTCACGACAAATCTGCCGAATGCCACGCTCAATGCCTATCTTATAAACAATGTGCATATCAGCTATACCTTCATGAATGCGATAAATGCGACTTATTTTCTCTTTTTTATCGCTTTCGGCAGGATGTGGAATAAATTTATCGCGGAAAATACATGGTTTCGTGCGCTCGCCATAGCCTGCGTGCTTCAGGGAGCCACATATCTTGTTTATGCCTTTGTAAATGAGGCAAATTCCTCATGGCTCTATCTCTCTGTGCGCCTTTCGCAGCATGTGCTCGGCGTTGTCATGAATACGATAATCGCCTCCGTGCCGTATATAAATCTTCCCGATGAGGACAGGACAAATTATCTCTCATTCCAGCTTATTGTCAGCAATCTTGCATCGTTCTCGGGAATGATGGTCGGAACACTCTTTACTTCTATAATGGGCGAGCGCGCTTTGAATTTCTTCGGTTTTCCTCTTTCGGCGGCTCCGCTGTTGCTTGTCGCCTGCTGGTTTATGCATTATGTGACGGCTTTTGTGATAATGCGCCTGCTTCCGATAGTCACACCGAAGTATCATTATCCCGCACCCGCAAAAAAATAAAAACTTTTTTTCATAAAACTATTGCATATTGCGGCTTTTGATGGTATAATACTGATTGTTGCATTATGCAAAGCAGGATGGTCCGCTGCATGCTCGCATGAACATCCGCAGATTTCAAAAGGAGGACGGCTCAAAATGGACAAGATTCAGGCTTTTGTAAACGAGCAGCTCAAGACAGATATCCCCGCTTTCGAAATAGGTGATACTGTCGTTGTTCACAACAAAATCAAGGAAGGTACCAGAGAAAGAATTCAGCTTTTCGAAGGTACGGTTATCGCCAAGAAAAACGGCGGTATTTCCGAAACCTTTACTGTAAGACGCATTGCTTACGGTGTAGGTGTTGAGAAAACCTTCCCGCTTCATTCTCCCAATGTAGAGAAGGTAGTAGTTGTACGCCGCGGTAAAGTTCGCCGCGCTAAACTCTACTATATCCGCGAGAGAGTTGGTAAGCAGGCTAAGGTTAAAGAGCTTATCTGACAAAGAAAAATCCCACCAATCGGTGGGATTTTTTGTATTCGGTTGTTTTATCCGATTATTTTTCAGCCTTTTCCGGGGCTTCGCTGTAGCCGCAGTCCTTATTGCCGCAGTATTTGTAGCCCTTGCCTTTTTTGACGAAGAGCATACCGCCGCATTTCGGACATTTATCGGCTGTCGGCAAATCCCATGAGGAAAAATCACACTCGGGATATTTCTCACAGCTGTAAAACATGCTGTGATTCTTACCGAAGCCCTTGACTATTTCGCCGCCGCATTTCGGGCATTTGACTCCGATATGTTCGCGTATCGGCTTCGTATTTTTGCATTTCGGGAAGTTACTGCAGGCATAGAATTTACCGTAGCGGCTCGTACGGATGACCATATCGCTGCCGCAAAGCTCGCATTTCATATCCGTCTTTTCCGGCTCGACCTTTTCATGCTTTATCGGTTGATTATTTGCATCTATCGCAACGGTATATTTGCACTCGGGATAATTGATACAAGCGGCAAATCTGCCGAATCTGCCCTTGCGGATGACCATTTTACCTCCGCATTTTTCGCAGACCATATCACATTCCTCAAGCGGAACCTCGACTTTATTTTCGCTGATATGCTTCTGTGCCTTTTCAAGCGTCTTTTCAAAATCCTTATAGAAATCAGTCAGCACTTCTTCATAAGTTTCCTTGCCGTCGGCTATTTCATCGAGGTCATCCTCCATATTTGCCGTGAATTTATAATCGACGATATGCGGGAAATTCTTTTTCATCAGCTCAACCATTGCCTCGCCGAGAGGTGTGGTTTTGAGCAGTTTTTTATCGCGCTCAACATAACCGCGGTCTATTATCGTGGTTATAGTGGAAGCATATGTGCTGGGGCGTGCGATACCCTTTTCCTTGAAAACCTTGATGAGTGAGCCTTCCGTATAATGTGAAGGCGGGTCGGTGAAATTCTGCTTCGGCGTGAGCTTCTTCAGCGTGAGTTTTTCGCCCTCATTTATATCATAAAGCTCGCCGAGCTCTGTTTCTCCGTCGTCATAGGCGAGAAGATAACCCTTGAATTTTATCGCTGTTTCAGCGGAACGGAAAATATATCCGCCGCATTCTATTTCCACATTCAGCGTATTGAATTCGGCATTGCGCATCTGGCTTGCAAGAAATCTGTCCCAGATGAGCTTATAGAGCTTATACTGGTCACTTGTGAGCATCTTTTTGATGGCATCCGGCTCGAAATGCATATCCGCGGGGCGGATAGCTTCATGAGCGTCCTGCGCCTCTTCGCCTGTCTTGAATATTCTGCGCTTCGGCGGGTAATATTCCCTGCCGAATTTGCCCATGATATATTCACGCGCCGCCTCTGCCGCTTCATCGGAAATGCGGAGCGAGTCTGTTCTCATATATGTGATGATACCGTGGCTTCCGCCGAATTTTTCGCCGAGGTTTATGCCCTCATAGAGCTCCTGCGCAACCTTCATTATGCGCTTGGACTGGAAACCGAGACGCTTTGATGCCTCCTGAAGGAGCGATGAGGTGGTGAAAGGCGGCATCGGAGATTTGCTCTTCTGCGCGCGCTTTACGGAAACAGCGGTAAATTCGCCGTTTTCACAGGCGGCGAGAACCTCATTTGCGTCAGCCTCGCAGGAGAGATCCTTTTTCCCGTCTGCCGTACCGAAGAATCTTGCCTTCACTGTATGTGCCTTGGCGGATTTCAGCTCGGCATCTATAGTCCAGTATTCGCTCGGCACAAAAGCTTTGATTTCCGCCTCTCGCTCGGCGATAAGCCTTGTGGCTACAGACTGGACTCTGCCTGCGGAGAGCCCGCTCTTTATCGTTTTCCAAAGATATGGGCTGAGCTTGTAGCCGACTATTCTGTCCAGCGCGCGGCGTGCCTGCTGTGAATTGACGAGATTCATATCTATATCGCGGGGATTTTCGATCTGATGAAGAATGACATTCTTCGTTATCTCATTGAAAGCCACACGGCGGATCTTATCCTCTTCGACGCCGAGAACAGACGCAAGATGCCATGAAATAGCTTCTCCTTCTCTGTCAGGGTCGGTCGCGAGATAAATCATATCGGCAGCCTTGGCTTCCTTTTTCAGCTGATTTATCAGCTCGCTCTTTCCTTTTATATTTATATATTTAAGCTTGAAATCATGCTCGATATCAACTCCGAGAGTGCTTTTCGGCAGGTCGCGTACATGACCTACGGAAGCTAAAACCTTATAGTCCTTTCCGAGATAGGAATTTATTGTCGTAGCCTTGGAGGGCGACTCCACAATGACAAGATTTCGCATCAGAAATTTTATCTCCTTATCGTTTGATAGAATATGGCGGGCTTCTGCCCTTTAAAAGTGTGTGCAGAAGCCATTATACACGATTTTATCCGCCATGTCAAGATATATTTTATGTCGGAATTGTGTATGTTTTATGTACGGCGGTATTTTCCGCCGGCACAGGACTCGAGAAAACCGTCTATTTCGAGCATGGTGAGTGCGGAGAGAAGCTCGGCTTCGTTTGCGTCAGCATCAAATTTTTTTCGGTACTGCACTGTTATTTCATCGGCTGTCATCGCCGATTTCATACAGCGGAGAATATTTTTCTCCGTTTCGCCGAGGTCATCGGGAATTTCTGCGGGAGGCTCTGCCGGCTTTTCGTCGACCTGCTCATGCGTGGCGGAAACTTTTGTCGCTTCGCTTGCCGCCGCGGCATAGCCCGCGCCGCGCTTGCCGGAAAGCTCTTCAAATTCGCTTGCCGAGAGCACAGCGTCCTCGTTTTCGTGGTTTTTCTTTTTTCTGCCGCGCAAAAGCGAAAGAAGCCCGCGCTTCTTTTCCTCCTGCGGCTCGGTTTCATCCTCGTCGGTAATATATGTGATATCCGCGCCGTTTTTCTTTACGAAGTGTATGGTCTTTATATGCTCGGTGAATATTTTATGCGGATAGAGCAGCTCATATTCGCAGAGAACATCCTTTGCACAGGTTACGAGTTTAGAGCCCTGCATAATCAAATCGTTTGCGCCGTCGCTTGTATCGGAGCCGACATCGCCGGGCACGGCGAAAACCTGCTTTCCCTGCTCGATTGCTTTTTCCGCAGTGATGAGCGCTCCGCTCGCCTTGCCTGCCTCTATGACGACCGTGCCGTTTGAGAGGCCGCTGATTATTCTGTTCCTTATCGGGAAATTTCTTGCATAAGGGCGCGTGCCGGGTGCAAATTCCGTGATAATCAATCCCTTTTCCGCAATTTCTCTGTAGAGCGATTTATTCTGCGGCGGATAGATTACATCTATTCCGCTGCCGAGTACGGCGATGGTATAGCCCCGCTCGGAGAGTGCGCCGCGCTGACTTATCGCATCTATGCCGAGCGCCATACCGCTGACTACAAAAGCGCCGCCCATCGCCAGCTCTGCGCCCATTTTGTATGCCATGGTGCGCCCGTATTCGGTACAGTTTCTCGTGCCTACGCAGGCAATGAGAACATTTTTATCAAGATCCCGCATTTTGCCTTTGCAATAGAGCACTATCGGCTTTGCATATATGCTCCGCAGGCGCGAGGGATAATATTCACTGTCACAGGTGAGAATACCGACATCGTTTTTTATGCAGAAATCAAGTATTTTCTTCGGCATACTCATATTTTTGTCACAGAGGGAATCGACCGTCGCGTCATTGTCGCAAACAGCGGCAAGCTCATCACGCTTTGCCGCATAGACATTGCCGGCGCCGTCGAAGGCATCAAGCAAATGCGATGCCTCCTCACTTCCGGCACCGCAACGAAGCGAAAGCCAGATATAGCAGAGAAGTTCTTCTTTCTTCATAAAAACACTCCTTTACGATAGCTTTACCGTGGGGTTTTTCCGATATTTCCGCCGCAGGCTTCCCATATGATAATGCTCGCCGCCACAGCCGCATTCAGCGATTGCGCACCGCCCTCCCGCATGGGAATGTATACCGCACGCTCGCACGCGGCTCGCACGGCGGGAGATACGCCATGACCCTCGTTTCCGATAACGAAGGCGGCATGAGCCATATCCGGTATATCACCGAGCCTTGCCGCACTTTCGTCAAGCATGGCGGCGTAGATGCGTTTGCCTCCTGCGCGAAGAGTACATATCTTTTCGACGATATCGCATTCTGTCTCGGTATTCACGCGGAAAGCCGAGCCCATGCAGGCGCGCAGGGTCTTCGGACTGTAGAGGTCGGCACTGCCCGCAGAAATATATATCTTGGAAACACCGAAGGCATCGGCGCTTCTGATTATGGCACCGAGATTGCCCGGGTCGCCGACATTATCGAGAAAGAGCACGAAGCCCTCATCGCCTGCGGTGCTCTTTCCTCTCTTCTGCCGCGCAACGGAGAAAACTCCCTGCGGCGCGTTTTCAAAAGAGAGCTTTTCGTATACGGCGTCTGACACAACGGTTATCACGCTGTCAATCCCGAGCGCGTCAAGCTCACCGCTAAAGTGCCCGTACGCATGCTCTGTGATATATACAGCCTCGGGAATATAGCCGCTCCGACAAGCATCGGAAAGCAGCTTTATCCCCTCAAAGGCAAATATCCCGCCTGCATCGCGGTATTTTTTGTCCGCCAGCTTTGCCGCCTCTGTTATTTTCGGATTTGCCCGCGAGGTAATATACGGAAAATCGGTGATTTTTTTCATGCGGTGCTCCTTTTCTGCCTTATAATCGGAAATCGGAAATGCGGTGTCCTCCGATTCTCACAAAAGGCGACAGAAGCAATATAGCCTCTGCCGCCCCCTTCTGCGCGCTATTTAAAATTAAAGTGCGGCTTTTGCTGTAGCTACGAGGGAAGAAAATGCTTCCTTGTCGTTTACAGCAAGCTCTGCGAGCATCTTTCTGTTCAGGTCTATGCCGGCTCTCTTGAGTCCGCACATAAATGTGGAATAGTTCATTCCGTTTACCTTAGCCTGAGCGTTGATTCTTGCAATCCAGAGTCTGCGGAAATCTCTCTTCTTCTGCTTTCTGCCTGCAAACGCATAGTTGCCGCTCTTCATTACAGCCTGCTTAGCCATCTTGAAGTGCTTACTCTTGGCACCCCAGTAGCCTTTTGCGAGCTTTAATACTTTATTTCTTCTTTTGCGAGTCATCATCGCGCCTTTTACTCTTGCCATCTTATGTTTCCTCCTGTAAAATCAATCTGAATTATTTGTTCGGAATAAGTGTTTTGATTGTGCTCTCGAAAGAAGGGCTCAGGTATGCATTGCGTCTGAGCTGTCTCTTTCTCTTCGGAGTCTTAAGACCGAGCTTATGACGGCGGAATGAAGAGTTCATTTTAACTTTGCCGTTTTTTGTGATAGAAAATCTTTTGGCTGTAGCCTTGTGAGTTTTAATCTTTGCCATGACTGTTTTTCGTCCTTTCGGTATATTAAGTTTTATTTTATTTTTTTACGGGTGATAAGAACAATGTGAGATTTCTGCCCTCGAGAACAGCTTTTTTATCAGCTGCGCCAACGCCTGCGCAACCCGCCTCAAATCTGTCGATCACGGCCTGACCCAGCTCGGGATGACGAAGCTCACGCCAGTTGAAACGGAGAACAACCTTTACTTTGTTTCCGGCATTCAGAAATCTGTGCGCATGGTTGAGCTTTGTCTGGAGATCGTGGTCGCCTATCTTGCAGGAAAGCTGAATTTCCTTGACCTCGATGACCTGCTGCTTCTTTTTGGCTTCTTTTTCGCGTTTGTCGCGCTCAAAGCGGAATTTGCCGTAGTCCATTATGCGGCATACAGGCGGTGTAGCCTGCGGCGCAATCATAACGAGATCCAGCTCCTTCTCTATGGAAAGCTCCTGTGCCTTCGCTATCGGTACGACGCCTATCTGCTCCCCGTCTGCTCCTATAAGGCGCACTTCGGGTACTTTTATCTCCTCATTGATGAGATGTTCCTGCTTGCTTATAGTAAGCACCTCCAAAAATAAAATTAAAAAATGCGGAAAGCCAAGCTCTCCGCATAAATAGCGATAATAACGGCGAAAACCGCCGAAAAACCGATATCAGACCGCACGCGAACGAAATCGGGGCGGTGAGAACAGAGAGTTCTGCTTTATTTTGCCTAAACAGTATACCACAGGCTTTGCCTTCTGTCAATACTTTTGAAAAAATTTATAAAATATTTTTCCCGCGAGCATCGCCGCGGGAAAAAGGATTTTTTGCGGAAACGGATTATTTTGTGCCGAAAAGTCTGTCGCCCGCATCGCCGAGACCGGGAACTATGTATGCGTGCTCATTGAGCTTTTCATCGAGCGCGGCGGTATAGATATCTACATCGGGATGAGCCGCCTGAACAGCCTTTACTCCCTCGGGAGCGGCTACAAGACACATGAGACGGATATTTGTGCAGCCTCTCTTCTTGAGCATGGTGATTGCATCGGAGGCACTGCCGCCCGTTGCGAGCATCGGGTCAACAACGATGACTATTCTCTCGCCTATATCTGTGGGAAGCTTGCAATAGTACTCTACAGGCTTGTGTGTATCGGGATCGCGATAGAGACCGATATGACCGACCTTTGCCACAGGAACAAGCTCAAGAATGCCGTTTACCATGCCGAGACCGGCGCGCAGTATCGGAATGACAGCGAGCTTTTTGCCCGAGATGACCTTGCCTGTCATCTTTGTGATGGGGGTTTCGATTTCGTAGTCGCGCAGAGGCAGATCTCTCGTGACCTCATAACCCATGAGCATGGAAATCTCATCAAGAAGAATGCGGAAATCCTTTGAGCCCGTCTCCTTCTTTCTCATGTAGGTGAGCTTGTGCTGAATAAGAGGATGATCGATAATGTGAAGCTGTCCCATTTTTTACTCCGTTCCCGCCGCTGTGCGACGCTTTTTATTTTTTTCAATTTATTATTATACCATGGAGAACACTCTTTTGCAATAGGGAAATTTCCTGTTTTTGCGATATTTTATGACGCAATTTTATGCCGAATGGTAAAAAATGCGAAAAAATAAGTTTTTTCTTTATCATATTCTTACGCTGCCGACAGGAGGGCTTCATTCGGCGCAGTTTCCTCCGGACAGAGCGGCGCACCGGACGCAGCTCGCGGCATCTTATCCTAAATGTGCGCAAAAGCTTTGCGCGCGGCAGTCATAACCACCGGCAAAGCCGGTGGCTTGCTCAGCCCTA
>ULXX01022678.1_pt1 | contig 23824 bp, 20 predicted proteins | sample 1961621 | NCBI WGS metagenome assembly ULXX01 (sample SAMEA4835848, study PRJEB28245) | human gut metagenome | biome: gut microbiome; material: fecal sample | place: Denmark | collected 2008
TACAATGATGGAAATGTAAAAGGCACGATTGATGTCGCAAGGCACATAGTGAAGAACACTCCGTTCGTAGGAAACATCGCATATACGCAGCGAGAGTTTTCTTACGATAACAGCCTGATGGAGTTAGTGCGGCATACCATAGAGTTTATCAAAATAAAGCCTCACGGAAATAACCTGCTTATCAAAGTAAAGGACGAGGTAAAGCTCGTAATAGACGCGACACCGGGGTATGCGCCATATGACCGGCAGAAGATTATTGAGCATAATAAAAAGAATACCGTCCGACATGCCTATTTTCGGGAGTATCTTGCCTTACAGAGGTTGTGCCTCTTGATCCTTCGGCATCAGAAGCATCAAATCGGCACAGGGTCAAGGCAGATATACGGCATTTTGTTCGATGGCGCATGGTTGTGGGAGGAATACATCAACTTGCTCATCGAGGATACATTCTATCATCCAATGAACAAGAGAGGCACAGGCGCTCAGAGACTGTTCGACGGGAATATTGGGCTGATCTATCCTGATTTTATCAGCCGGAATAGCGAGGCGCGGATCATTGCGGATGCCAAGTACAAACCTATCGACAACATCGGCAATCGGGACTATTTACAGGTGTTTGCCTATATGTTCCGTTTTGATGCCAAGACTGGTTACTACCTCTATCCCGAGGCGGAAGGCGCGGATGATTTGAAACTGTGGATGAATCGCGGCTCGACCTATGAGAAAAACGTTGCTCCGCGTGATGACATCAGCATTACCAAGCACGGATTGAAAATCCCCATAGATGTCTCGAACTACGATGAATTTGTCATGAGAATGAAAATTTGCGAACAGGAATTTAAGAGTACACTGACCACTTAATCGTTCCAATAGTATACCCCACAATGTTCATCCACTATGCTGGCAAACATTGTGGGGATAGAGCTAATCATTGATAGAGCACCCTAGGGCTTCTGAAGTTGGCATTTGATTTTGGAAGCCTTGGATAAATCTTGACGGCACCGATGCGCTTGACTAGTGTTTGAGTTTTTTATGATACTCTTCAAGAATGTACTGTTGTTGTTGCGCTTTTTCTTTAGAGGAAAAAGATTTTCTACCGATAGAAACTAAAGGAATAGTGATTGCTAGTGCTCCCAGTAAACTGAGGCAGCCGCTGTCATTAAGGTGAAGCCATAAAAAAACGGACAAACCTATGACTGCGATAGTGAGAAGCATACCAAACCAGAATATGCAGCGATGAAAATTAACCCAGTGAAGCATTTTTTCGTTTGTATATAGCTCCTCTTGGGCGTCACTATACTCTTTTGATTTTTGGCGATCTTCTTCAGCTTGTTTACGCGCATTTTCTTCGATTTCTCGCTTGCGGTTCGACTCGGCCGCTTCAGATTGAAGTCTCAGTCGCTCGATAGCAAACTGTTCCTCATTCTCTGTTAACAATTCAATAGCTGCTTTGCAATCATTATCTAGTTTTGTGTTTTTTGACTCCAATATCGTTAGTTGCTCTCTGGTCAGGTTGAGTTCCTGTAGCAGTTCATCAGAGATGCTATTATAAATAATTTCTTCCTTTTCTTCATCAGTAGCGGCCAAATATCGGGCGTTTACCAATTCACGAGCTAAAATTCGCTCAGAGACTGTGGCGGAGACCCCATTATAGTGTCCAATTCTTGACAAGATTTCTTGAATATCATCATTATTATACTTAAATATTACCCCAAGTGATGACGATGCAAAGAATTTAATAAAAGTTTCTTCATAGCCGCTGTCAGCTGTAGAGAATGCAAACATTTGAAGCAATTGGGATGGTGCAATGACAACAGGGGCTGCATTTTTGGCTTCATGATCTTCTCTCTGAAAAGAAGTAAGAGCTTGATCGGTAGTCAAGAAAAGGCATTGAGAATCAATTGCGTTTTTTGCATCTGCTTTTTGCATTTTTTGCACATAGGCAAAATTATACGCATCATGCCATAGGGCAAAGTCGCTTTTTTCGTGAAAAGGATCTCGAAGCGAGAGTTTTCCAAAAAGGTATTTCGCTCGCTCGATTAACGGTTCTTCGTCAACCTCGATTTTTTCAATTTCGATTTGCTCAGCATCCAAAATAATATCAAAATTGCGGTAATAAGCAATAAAATCGTCTACACTGGTCCTGGTTGTCTGTGCTTTTAACCAGTATGTGCTAACATAATTGTCAGAAGTTCTATATTTATAACCAGCTTTAGCAAGATCTGTTTTTATCGGGAATTGCATCAAAATTTTTGAGTCATATTTTAAACGTGAAGTTAATTCTTTCTGCGTGAGTGCGCTTATCTTTAACTTAACGCCATATTTATGACAAAAATCAAGAGTTTCTTTTATGGACTCATAGCGTGAATTACCTTGCAGATTAAGCAAACGATAAATGGTATTAGTATCCAAATAGACCGTGAGATTTTTTAGCGCTTCTGTTATTTGTGCCAGATTTTCATCAGAAATCACTTCGCTGATATAACCTACGGCTTTTTCTATATTATGCTTTAGGTACTCAATTACTTTTTCATAATGCAACGCTTGAAAAATGGAAGGGAGGAGACTTTCGATTTCTGACTGGTATACTTCTTCAAATTGTAATGCAACATTATGAGCAATTTCCTTTAAATCGAAGGGACTGCTGTCATTTGTGGAAGTGAGTAGTTCATAGCTCGAAACCCCGTGTTTAACAAATAGGCTTCGCAGAAAGATTGGAAGAGCCTGCGATAGATTTTTCCCCAATGCTGTAGTGACTTCTTGGTGAGTGCGGATTTCATCAAGCCATAAAAGCGTTGCTTCATTTCTTAGAGAGGTTTCTTGAAGACGAGCAATAACAAAATCGTGTTGTTTAGCGGGGTTAACAAGTATGTGGTCTTCATCATCAAGGAGAATATCTCCGTTTTCTGACAATACCTGAATTTGCTGGGCAAGCCTTTCACTCGATATGAGAATATGAAATAGAGAAGTAACTTCGCAAGATAGTTCGGTTTTGGTAAGTGGGCGAACTGCTTCAAGCAATGTATCAATAATGATTGCCTTACAACTGTTGTCGCTGATTTGCTTTTGCTTAAGATGTGCCATTTGCTTCACCCTTGTCGCTGTACTCACAATCAGTTTACCCCCTTGTGTTCGTGGATTCTGTCATAAAAAACGGAAAAATAAAATTAATCCCATAGACGATTCTGATGGCTACCTTAGCAATACAAAAACTTTACTTAATTATATTGTACTTCGTCAAAAATTACAATATGAAGTTTGGTTTTGTCAAAAAAGAGTAAAAATAACTACTTCTACTTCTTCGTTGCAATAAAAAACAAACCCTACGCTGAAATCAACGAATTCAGGTGGGGCTTCAAATAAGGCATCTTGCACATCTAATCTTAACAACGGCACCGCCGGCAGAAACCATATCCCGCATTGCCATCGTATCTCCAATATGCTAAAATACACCCCATAGGAGGTGACGCCATGCTTGATTTCAGCCGCCTGGAGCAATACCGGGAGAACAACCGCATAGAGGCCAAAAAGGCGCTGGGCGGTCTGCCCAAGAGCATCTGGGAGACCTACTCCGCCTTTGCCAACACGCTGGGCGGCGTCATCCTGCTGGGCGTCATCGAAACGGCGGACAAGACCTTCGATTTCGTGAACCTGCCCGATCCCGACAGCCTGATCCGTGAGTTCTGGTGCATCATCAACGATCCCCTGAAGGTCAGCGTCAACATTCTGGCCGGGAAGGACGTGTATGTGGAGGAGGTCAACGGCGACCGCATCATTGTGATAAAGGTGCCCCGCGCGGATCGCGCCGACAAGCCAGTGTACGTGGACAACGACATTCGCAACACCTACCGCCGCAGCGGCGAGGGCGATTACCGCTGTACATACGAGGAGTATCAAGCCATGGTGTGTGACGCGGCCATCCAGTCGCAGGATATGCGTCTGATATGCGGAATGGGCCTCGAGGCACTCAATTTCGAGAGCATACGCAGCTTCCGGCAAAGGATGAAGCTGTACCGTCCCGGACATATGTGGGAGCACTTGGATGACGAAGCATTTCTGCAAAAAATCGGAGCGGTCGGCGAGAGTGGAGGTTCACTGCGCCCAACCTCTGCCGGACTGCTGATGTTCGGCAATCGGGAAGATATCCTCCGCGCATACCCCAATTATGCCATGACCTACCGTGAGCAGATCGATGCAGAAGGCCGCTGGACAGACACCGCTTGGAGCGGCAATGCCTACGAGTTCTACTACTGGGCCTACAACAAGCTGCAGCAGGACGTGAAAACGCCCTTCAAGCTGGAGAATGGTCGTCGAGTGGATGACACGCCCGTCCGTCAAGTCCTACGCGAAGTGCTGGCCAACTGCCTTGTCAATGCGGATTATCATGGGTGCGGCGGCATCGTTGTCAGTAAGGGTCATCAGGAGATCACACTCTCCAACCCCGGCAGCTTCCGCGTGCCACTCGATACCGCCAGAAGCGGAGGTGTGTCCGACCCGCGGAACGCCGCGATGGCGCGGATGTTTCGCCTCGTGGATGTGGGCGAGTACACCGGCGGCGGCATCCCCAACCTGTACCGTGTCTGGAAAGCCGAGAGCTGGCCGGAGCCGGTTTTCACAGAGAGTCGTAACCCAGATCGTGTCTCACTTACACTGTATATGACGAGTCACGGCAGCGGAGAAAACTCAATAGACGGAAGGCGAGTCCCGCTGGGCGCATTGTCCCAGCGACAATTGCTAATCGACCATCTTACAGACCACCCCACAAGCGACCTGTTTGCGCTCTCCAAGGCGCTGGGCGTCAGCCTGAGCCGCACGGAGTCCCTCTTGCAGCAGCTTATCGATGAGGGCATCGTCACTGTGGAGACAGACCAAGGCAATCGCCTGTATAAATTGAAAGCATAAAGCAGCTCAAATTCTGCGCCGCAATAGACAAAGAATAAGAAAATCCCTCTGAAATCGTTGATTTCAGAGGGATTTTGGTCCGAGTGAGGTGACTTGAACACCCAACCTCGACATCCCAAACAATCCGGAAAAACTTTTTCTGGTCATTTCCAATGGTTTTTAGCCATTTCCGCTCGGTTTCACTTACTCTCTACACCTCTTTGAACCTGCGTTTTCCGTGTGTTCCGGCGCTGTGTGTGGTCATTTATGTGGTCAAAAACGCTTCCCGCCCCAAAACCGGTGATTTTTTCACCGGCCCAGGACGGGAAGCGTTTCGCGTTTTAGATTGGTTGGATTGTAACTCTGAGCAAGGGGTTATGCAAGTTGTTTCTGCGTGGGTGGCCGCTCAAATATTGAGCCGCAATAAACAAAGAATACCCTCACGTATTTGCCTTCTGGAGATAAAACTCACTCTCCGCAACTCGTGTCACAAAATCATATTCCAGCCGCGTTGCCTTTGATGGCGAAATATTGTAGCGCTTAAACACCGAGTGAAAATATGCAAAGAACGCCCTGTCTTCCTCTGTTATCGGTGCAACCCAGCCGCTCTCGGCACCATGAGCTTCGATTTCCGCTAACTCTGCCATATGCTCTTTATCCATGTCAGTTGCTCCTTTCAAAGCAAGAATACCCTTAACAGCTATTACATTCCCTTAATTTGATGGGCATTTTAAGGGAAAGCATACCCCTCCGCCACAGCCTCACTTCTCCAGAAGATCCTCCATCGTACAGCCGAGGACTTTCGCAAGGCTGAGGACAGTCTCCGCGCTGGCCTTGTTGATGTCCTTGTTGCGCTGTTCGTACATTTGGATCGACCGAAGACTGACATTGCTTCGTTTGGCAAGCTCCGCCTGCGTGCAGCCATACAACGTGCGGATGCGCTTGAGATTGGTGTCGGCGAAGTACTCCCGCACTTTGACGTCAACAATATCAGCAAACTTGCTGACATCCGCTTCATGGAGCGGGGAATACATCTGCTGCAAGTCTTCAAACGAAAGAACCTTAAAAATATCGCTGAACTTCCTGCCGGAGAACCACTGGTAGTAGGCAACTGCCCAGCCGATCCAATACTCTCTGGAACGGCTGAAATTTGCTTGCGGTTCGGCAGTCGGCGCTTTGCCGGTGGTCTCAACGAGAACATCAACAGCCGCTTCAATCCCACTTTTTCCGGAGAGATAGGCCGGTTCGCCATTCTCGATTCGCCTGCTGACAGAACTGACGGAAAACAGTTTTGTGAAGCTATCTCCCGCAATTCCACACGCGTTGATGGCATAGTCAAAGGCATCGCCCAGCAAGGCCTGCGCGTTACTCAGATACATTTCTTGGTATGCGTGGGTCATCGTTCCGGATGCCTCCCCTCATGATGTCAAGCATATACAGACCGTCAGTCTCCTCTTCCAGCATATCCAAATAAAGCTGATCCGCTTCATCGTTTCGAGCCTTGCGGAGAACATAATATTTTTCCTTTTCTGCGATGGAAAATCCCTCGTAATGCAGCAGAGAAAAGGCATATTTCGACTTGATGACGATTTGTTCCCCCAACTTGCCCAGCCGCATGGCTTTTGCAAGCTGCTGCACAGAAATTCCGTTATTCAGGAAAGACGCGGCAAAGTCGAAATAGGAGTCGTCGGCACGGTATCCGGTAATCAGGTCATAGGCATTGACATTGATGCCGAAATTGTCGATCAAATACCGCTTTGCCCGCTGTGCAGCCGGATTCTTGATGGAGAACAGGCGATGCTCGACTAAAACGGCGATCCAGTTCAGAATCGTATAGTTCGGACTGTTCAGATTCAGAATGTTCAGGTACTCCGTATCAAGACTGTAACGATTGGCAAAGCCGTCGCGCAGAGAGGATACGGCCCATTCTTTGGCGAGCTCTTCACTCTCCGTGCAATAAAAGCCCAGTCCGAAGTCATTGTTCTGCTTACCCAGCCCAAAGGTCGGAGACTCTACGATTTGTTCAGAGCCGTGATATAGGGTAATTTTCTGATTCATTTCCGCATCCTCCTAAGTATCACTGCATAAATAGTATCACCAAAGTGATATAAAATCAAGCTATACTTGTAGAGAAATTAGTATGTAAGAGATTCCTGCGAGGACAGCGGCGCAGATTTTGGGTCGGTGTAAACAAAGAAAAGGCGAATCTGCTCAGAACAGAGGGCTGGAAGCGAGGTTGCCAATGGGTGCGTAGGATGGTATAATTTATGGCAAAGATATTGGCAAATCGAATCTTACAAGGAGTGCGGCCATGAAAGAATTCGCGGATCACACGAATCGTTTTGACGGTAAGGGCGAAGTATACGCGAAGGGGCGGCCCCGCTATGCCGACGGGCTTTTCGCGTATATGAGAGATATGCTCTCCATTACCGCCGGGAGCGTACTGGCGGATATTGGTTCCGGCACGGGGATATTTACCCAACATCTGCTGAATTTTGGCTGCAAGGTTTTTGCGGTGGAGCCGAACCGTGATATGCGGAAAAAGGCGGAAGAGAAGCTGTCCCACAACAAGGACTTTATCTCGGTAGACGGAAGCGCCAGCTATATGGGGCTTCCCGACCACAGCGTTGACCTCATAACCGCGGCGCAAGCCTTTCATTGGTTCGAGCCGGAGGCGTTCCGCAAAGAGTGTCGCCGTGTTTTGAAGCCGGGCGGCAAGGTCATGGTCGTCTACAATTTCCGCCATGAAAGCGCGGCCTGCACAAAAGCGCTTGCCGATTTGCAGCGCAGATATAACCCCGGATTTCGCGGCTTTTCCAACGGCATGAATGACGAGACCTGTAGGGCGTTTTTTACCGAGCCGTGCCAAATATACCGTGCCGATAACACGCAGAGCTACGACCGGCAGGGGTATATCGACAGGGTGCTGTCCTCCTCGTATTCGCCCAAAGAGGGCGACGCCGGATACGAGGAGTATTTGAAGGAAGTCTGTGAGATATTCGATACGTTTTCCGAAGAGGGCCGGATCGCCGTACCGGCGGATACGGTCGCGTATATCGGAACGGTTTAGCGATGTGTGGAGGTGCTGAATGATCCTATATTTTTCCGCTACCGGAAATTGCAAATATGTTGCCGCCAGAATCGCGTCGGCTTTCGGTCAGGAAACGGTGTCCATGGTTGACTGCATCCATAGCGGCGTGTACTCTTTCACGGATGACACGATTGGTATCGTCGTGCCAACATACTTCTGAGGACTTCCCAGCATTGTGAAGGAGTTCCTTGAAAAAGCGGATTTTCATACGGACTACCTCTATTTTATTTCCACCTACGGCACAACGCCGGGAGCGTCCGACGCCATGGTGCGCAAAGCGATTCGGGGGAAGATGATCGATGCGTTTTACTCCGTGCGGATGCCGGACACATGGACACCGATCTTTGATCTCTCCACGCCGGAGAAGGTGGCGGCGTTTTCTAAAACGACAGAAGTGGAGATCGACGATGCGATCCGCAAGATCGGTGAACGCCATATCAACCGGCATATGACGCCGCATGTTCCTGCGTTTCTGGCCGATTGGTTTGCGCAGCCGATTTACAACAATAACAAGCGGCGGACAGCGCATTTCCGTGTGGAGGAAAGTTGTATCGGCTGTGGGCTGTGCGCAAAAAAGTGTCCCGTTCAGGCCATCGAGATGCAGGAGAAGCGACCGGTATGGGTCAAGGAGAAATGCACACTGTGCCTTGGCTGCCTGCACCGCTGTCCCAAGTTCACCATTCAGTACGGAAAGAACACCCAGCGGCACGGCCAGTATACGAATCCGAATGTAACGCTGTAACTTGTGGAGACTACCATCATAAATATTTACGAGGTTCACGACAGAACACCGTCCCTGCTCCACCAGCTCTTGGTGATCTGGGAGGCTTCCGTCCGTGCCACCCACCTGTTCCTGTCGGACGCGGAGGTGCGGAAGATCAAAGAATACGTTCCGCAGGCGCTGACCGATGTGTACCATTTGGCCATTGCGGAGCGAGAGACAGGCCGCTCCGTCGCCTTTATGGGCGTGGAGGGTCAGCGTCTGGAGATGTTGTTTCTCTCTCCGGAGGAACGCGGCACCGGACTTGGGCGGCAGCTCCTTGACTACGGTATCCGCCGGTATGGCATCCGCGAGGTCACGGTCAACGAGCAGAATCCGCAGGCCGTAGGCTTTTATGAGCACATGGGCTTCGTGGTCTACAAGCGAACCGACCACGATGAGGCCGGCAATCCCTATCCTCTTTTGTACATGAAGCGGATAGGATGCAAGTAAACCAATGCCAATAGGCCATTGCAAACGCAAGAGCAGAATGCTATAATCGGTCAACAACGATGCTCGGCATCCATCAAGGCAGTCAGGAGGGCCTGATATGATTTTCCCAAAAGCATATATCAATGATTTTGAGCGTATCAAAAACTTCTATTGGGATCTCATCGACAAGATGCAGAATCAGAACGATGTGATCGGCTGGAAAAAGGGCATCTATCCCACGGACGAGTTCCTGCGGGAGAGCCTGTTGCGGGGAGAACTGTTCACGCTGGAGGAAGATGGGCAGTTGTACGCCTGCGCCATTCTCAACAGCGAGTCCAATGAGGGCTACGCCGGTATTCCCTGGAGCCTGAACTGCCGGGATGACGAAGTGCTGATCCCTCACGCATTGGGTGTCTGGCCCGCACAGCAGGGCAAGGGCGTCGGCCAGCGAGCGGTGGAAGAGATCCTGCAATACGCAATAGCGAACGGCAAAAAAGCGGTACGGCTGGACATTCTCGGACAGAACGCCGCCGCGGAAAAGCTGTACACAAAATGCGGCTTCCAGTTCGTACAGGCCAAAACGATGTTTTACGAGGACACCGGCTGGACGGAATTCAAAATGTACGAGTTCAACCTGTGATGCCTTTCGGTCAGAAGCCACGCCGCCAATATAAAGGATAAACGCCACCGTATGACTCGTTTATACGGTGGTGTTTCTATACTGTCAATAACACTGACACATCTGGCGAGGAGCAAGGTTGCCGGAATGGCCGCGGGATGGTATAATCGGTGGTAAAGACGCGGACAAGCTCTAATGAAACGTTCCAGTGCCAATCTGTTTAGGGAGAACAACGATCATGATCAGGAGATTACAAGAAACAGATATAGACAGGGTGATGGAGCTGTGGTTAGGCGTAAATCTGAAGGCCCACGATTTTGTTCCCGCTGCGTATTGGAGAAACAATTTTGAGCCGGTGAAAGAAATGCTGCCGCAGGCGGAAGTCTATGTGTATGAAAGCGCCGGAGAAATACAGGGTTTTGTTGGCTTGACCGGCGAATATATCGAAGGGATTTTTGTTTCCGGCGAAATGCAGTCGCAAGGCATCGGCAAGCGCCTGCTGGATCATATGAAAGCCATAAAAGACACGCTATACCTGAGCGTATACCAGAAGAACACACGGGCAATTCGTTTTTACCAGAGGGAAGGCTTCGTGATCCAGCATGAGGGCTGGGATGAATCTACCGGTGAAAAGGAGTATGAGATGATATGGCAATGCATGCAGCTGTGAGGAGAAGTGATGGGAAAACGGTTTGACCTTAGCGCGACGGCGCTGCATGTTCTGGCGATGGCCTTCATGCTGATGGATCACCTGTGGGCAACGCTTCTGCCCGCACAGGAGTGGCTTACATGCGTGGGGCGGATTGCGTTCCCGATGTTCGCCTTCATGGCGGTGGAGGGCTATTTCCACACGCGGAGCTTCAAACGCTACGCACTGCGGATGCTGGCCTTTGCGCTGCTCTCCGAGATACCCTTCGACCTGATGTACGGCGGGACGTGGTTCTATCCGGTGCACCAGAATGTTATCTGGACGTTGCTCATCGGCCTGCTGGGCATTCACCTGATGGAAAAAGTAAGGCAAAAGGGAAAGACGTGGTGCTACGTCCTCACCTGCATAGGTGTAACGGTGCTTGGTGCGATCCTCGGCACAGTGGGAATGGTGGACTACTACGGCGCGGGCGTTCTGACCGCGTTCGTTTTCTACTTCTTCCGGGGCAGGGCGTGGTGGAAGCTGCTTGGACAGATTGTGGCGCTGTACTGGATCAATGTGCAGATGCTCGGCGGGCAGTTGTACCCCGTTTCGCTCTTCGGCATGGAGCTTGAGTTCTGTCAGCAAGGGCTTGCGCTGCTGGCACTTGTACCCATCTGGCTCTATCGCGGACGGCAGGGCTACCACAGCAAGCCATTCCAGTATGCCTGTTATGCCTTCTATCCGGTACATATGCTAGTGCTGGCGCTGCTGGTAAGATAAATGCTCGCGTGACCTGCATTCCGATACCAGCTATTACAATCAACAAAGGAGTATCCTATGAATCCAATCGACCTGATGAAGCGTTCCGCGGCGTATGCCTGCGGGTATGAAAATGCCCCGGTGGAGGCGCAGAGACGTGCCAAGCAGCTCTGTTGGGCGTATAACCAGACATCCCCGGAGAACGCGGAGAAGCGCCGCGCCATCCTGTGGGAGCTGCTGGGTACCTACCATCCGCTGACCAACATCGAGTCCAATTTCCGCTGTGACTACGGTTTCAATATCCACATCCACGGGCTGGCAGTGATCAACTATAACTGCGTGATCCTGGACACGTCGCCGGTCCATATCGGCGCGGGAGCCTTTATTGCGCCGGGCGTTTGTCTGGCCTGTTCCGGCCACTCCATTGATCCGGAGCAGCGCAGCCGCGGCATTGGCACCTCCGCACCCATCACGCTGGAGAACGACGTCTGGATCGGCGCCAACACCACCGTCTGCGGCGGTGTGACTATCGGCGCAGGTTCGGTCATCGGCGCCGGGAGTGTGGTCACACACGACATTCCTGCCAACGTCGTGGCGGCAGGCGCGCCCTGCCGTGTGATCCGTCCCATCACGGAGGCGGACAAAATCAAGCCGGAACAGATCCTTTTCTGAAAGCAGTGTTGAGGAGGTCGGCATCATGGAGATCAAAATGCTGGAACAGAACTTCACCGTATGTCAGGTGGCGGACTATACACAGGTGAATTGGGAGGCAGAATTTTGCTTCACCGGCAAAACGGACGAAGAGTGCTCTCTGGTCTGCGTCACCGCCGATGTGCCTGCCAACGTGATTCGGCGGGACGACGGATGGAGAGGCTTCCGTATTCAGGGCGTTCTGGACTTCTCGCTGGTGGGGATCCTCTCCAAAATCGCCGCGCTTCTGGCCGAGAACAGCATCCCGATTTTTGCTATCTCCACCTACAACACCGACTATGTCCTGACGAAAGCGGAGTACTATGAAAAGGCGCTGGATGTTCTCAGACAGGCGGGATATATAATCGTAAAGTAGAGAGTCCGCTGTGAATCTATATCATCCAAAACGCTTCCCGTTCGGTTTCTGGTGAATGTTCACCGATGCCGGGCAGGAAGCGTTTCTTTCGCTCGTGCGGAAATTGCAAACAGCAGAGCAGAATGATATAATAAAACCGCACCAGTAAAGGAATATCCTATAGGAGGCGTTGCGCATGAAGGAACTAATACAGGAAAAACTGCGCGAAATTGAACAACATGAGGAATGCCGTATTCTTTTGGCGGTTGAATCAGGCAGCCGTGCATGGGGCTTTGCCTCTCCGGACAGCGATTATGATGTCCGCTTTATTTATGTGCGTCCGGAAAAAGCGTACCTTCGTCTGGACAGGACCCGCGATGTGATAGAAGTACCTATCAATGACGAACTTGACATCAATGGCTGGGATATTGATAAAACACTGCGTTTGCTGCACAAATCCAATCCCACGGTGTTTGAATGGTTTTCGTCGCCGATCATCTACCAGACGAGTGCATTTACGGGTCAATTTAGACCGATCATGCAGAAGTATTTCTCATCAAAGGCTGGTTTGTGGCACTATTTGCATATGGCAGAGGGAAACTACCGCGATTATCTCAGGGGTGAGATGGTGCGGGCAAAGAAGTACTTTTATGTGCTCAGACCAATTCTGGCTTGTAAGTGGATCCTTGAAAAAGGGACACCGCCACCGATGCTCTTTTCTGACCTTGTAAAAAGTGAGCTTCCTGATGACCTGTCTGAAACGGTCTGCCAGCTGTTGGATTTGAAAATGAATTCACCGGAGATCAAGGAGATCCCGCGAATCGATCAATTGAATCGATACCTAGATGCTGGCATCGGGAACGTGAAAGAGCAGATTGAAAAACTGCCAGATGCACCAGTGCAGGACTGGAATGAGTTGAATGAACTCTTTTTCTCTGTGTTGGAACGCTAACACGATAGTATTTAGAGGTGTCTTCTGTACTTATGCCAGAAGCTAAAAACAAAACAAATCTACAGTATCCGCCTGAAAAAGCTTTCCTTACGAATTGAAAAATGCCGAAAGAAATGTTATCATTAAAATAATAAAAGTTTTTGAGGTTATCGTTTTCATGTTGATTCTTCGCAGGAAATGCACCCTATGCTAAGAATTCTACAGCTTACGAAACAACTTGACTAAGATCGGAGGGAATATATGTCTCAAGAATTATCGTTTACTTCCGTTTTGGAAACTGCTGCCAAACTGCCGTTGGTACATATTGACCGGAAAAAGTTCCTGACAGACAACTTATCAAAGGTGTGCACAACAGAGCAACTCAACAAGGCATTAGACTGCGGTACACTCCAAGCTGGTATTGCGGTCAATCTACTGGACAGCATTGCCAACGCAGTAATCAACGCTGAGACATTGAAAGTGACAACTATCTCCGCCGCAGCGGGTCTTCCGGGTGGGCTGGCTATGCTTGCCACAATCCCGGCGGATCTGGCGCAGTTCTATGGATTTATACTTCGCACCGCGCAGGAATTGGCTTATCTCTATGGTTGGGACGAGCTTGTCACAGAAGATAATCCTCTTGAACTTGACGCAGCTACAGAGTCGCAGCTGATCTTGTTCGTTGGCGTTATGTCTGGTGTTGCCGCCGCAGGAGGTGCTGTCACAAAGCTTTTTGGGGAAGCAGCTATGCGCGCTGTGGCGAAAAAAGTGGCCGCAAAAGCGTTAACAAAAACGTGGTACTATCCGATTGCAAAAAAGGTTGCAAGTTTGCTGGGTGTAAAACTGGTCAAGTCTACCTTTGCGAAGGGCGTTTCTAAGGCTGTACCGGTTGTGGGGGGTGTTATTTCTGGCGGACTCACATTGGCAACCTTTAAGCCGATGGCGCACAGACTTCAAAAGCATCTATCGAAATTGGCCCACATGTCTCCTGAAGAATATGCCGCTTACGAAGAGAATATTGCGGTGGAGGAGATTGCCATAGATGTAAACTGTACTCCCGTCGAGGCAGATGACTCGGTCACAAATTTCTGGGTCTGTGCTTGTGGAGCCGAGAATAAAGGAAAATTCTGCACCGAATGCGGTAAAGCCAGACCTGTGTCTCGTCCTCAGTATCGCTGCAACAGCCGCGGATGGGCACCTGAAGATAATTAATACACAGCCGCCAAAATTCTGTCCCGAGTGTGGCGATCCTTTTGATGAGGAAGATATTGTTCTAAACAGTTGACTTGCGCCTTACTTAAGCTCGAAGTGATTGGACGTCATGGAAGTACGTTATATAGGATATAGGGAAAAGTGAATTTTTGGTACTTACCCATAACAAAGTTTATACTGTGGTTAGTATTGAAAGTGGGTGGTATTGTTTAGTCGATGAGAGCGGTGAGGACTACTTGTACCCGCCTGAGAATTTTGAAATCATTGATTAGCGGAGCATCAGCATTCCGTAAATAGTGGGGCTTTGCCTCCAGCAATAGGCGCAGATGGTATTGGAGATGAACAGCCCTTGCGAAAATTTTTCACTGAACCGAGTGCATTGCTATGATGCAGTCTGGGTGTAAAAGGAGAGACTGTTTTTAAAATTTTTCAAGTGTAGAAAGCTGTAAAATTGCGCCAATCTATCATTTTCTTGCTTATTCCGACTGGATGTGCTATCATTATAAACAACGCTGTCAAGTGTTGTAGCGCCTTGGCAGCATAGACGTATAGACCATATGCTCTGCCGAGAGGCAGAGCATTGTTATATTACTCGAAGGAAACGGTGTGTCTGTGAGTTGAAAATTTGGGGAGCTGCTCATTGATAAGAATATGAAGGAAAGAATCTGTTAAGCGTGATGAAAAGAAAAAGCAACTCGAGAAGCAGCTCGCCGCGATGGAAAACAAAATGCGGCGAGAAAAGCTGCTTAGCAGGCGGATAGAAATGAATGCGGAGTTGAAGAAATCGAGGACGAAAGCGGAGGTGCTGTAATGAGTTTTTCAGAGAGAATGAAACTCGTTCCTGTAAAGCAAATTCAAACAGACAATATAGACTCTGTTCTAAAACATAGAATTATTAATTTAATTGAAGAAACATTCGATGAAAATCAAGCAAAATTTGTCCTTGATATTATGGGGTTCCGTACTATATCAGATAATGACGTACTTAAAATTTCCATTTCCCGTGGAGGCAGAAATTTTGATAAACTGATTGCGGCTTTAGAAGACCTTCCTTGGAACAAGCTATATGATATCATTGAATACGGGTATAGTTTTCTAAAAACTAATTGCAAAGATTGCACATCTAATTGCGATGCCATATATGACGAAAGTGATGGGGAATTCTATCCCTGTGACTATAAGAGTCAAATGAACGAGTACTCAGATAAATTCAACGCTATTCTTGAGCAAGAAAAATCCGGGTATCGTCTTATTGATGGGCTAATTTCTCCAATTGTCGGAGAAATTGAAATAGAGTGCATAGAAGAAGCATCGAACACTCGGTTTTCTTCTGTTAATACTCATTTGCAAAAAGCGCTGCAATTCTATTCAGACAGAGAGAATCCTGATTATGAGAATTCTATAAAGGAAGCAATCAGTGCAGTTGAATCAATGTGTTGTATCATTACAGGGATGTCTGGCGCCCAAGCGACACTCGGTAATGCGTTGAAACACCTTGAAGACAGCGGGATGGTTTTACATGGGGCATTAAAATCGGCTTTTGAAAAACTGTACGGCTATGCTTCGGACATGAATGGTATTCGTCACGGAGGAATTGACTTCAAAAATGCTCCGGCGGAGGATGCAAAGTATATGCTAATTTCTTGCTCAACATTTATAAATTATCTAATTGAGAAGTATAGCAAAATCGGAGGAACAACCTGATGGACAAGATGAAATTTGAATCGCCGGATTTGACGGCGCAAAATATAGACCGCATTGCTGCCCTGTTTCCGAACTGCATCACGGAAATGCTGGATGAGGAACACAGTACGCTGGAGAAGAAGGTGTACAAGCGGGCAGTCAATTTTGAAATGCTGAAACAGATGCTCTCGCCGGACGTGGTGGACGGCGACGAGGCATACGAGTTCACATGGGTCGGCAAGAAAGCAGCTATCGTAGAAGCCAACAAACCGATCCGGAAGACACTGCGCCCTTGTGTGGGAGAAAGCGTGGATTGGGACACCACTGAAAACCTTTATATTGAAGGTGACAATCTGGAAGTTCTCAAGTTGCTGCAGGAAAGCTATCTCGGCAAGGTCAAGATGATCTATATTGATCCGCCGTACAATACCGGAAACGACTTTATCTATGCCGACGATTTCATGCGCTCGCAGGAAGAAGAAAACGAACAAATGGGAATGTACGACGAGGACGAAAACCGCCTGTTCAAGAATACCGACACCAACGGACGCTTTCATTCCGACTGGTGCAGTATGATTTATTCCCGACTGCTGTTGGCGAGGAATCTGCTGACGGAGGATGGGGTTATCTTCATCAGCATTGATGATAATGAAGTTACGAATCTGCGCAGAGTGTGCAATGAAGTTTTGGGGGAGGGAAACTTCATTGCTCAGTTTATATGGCAAAGTCGTCAAAACAAAGACAATCGTAATATTTCTGGTGTGTCCATTGACCACGAGTATATTATTTGCTACTCAAAGCAGTGTGGACAGAGGACTTTTCGCGGTACAGAGCGGAAAACCGAACTGTACAACAATCCTGATGATGACCCGAGAGGACCTTGGACAAGTGCAAACATGGTAGGATTAGCAACAAAAGATGCAAGACCAAATTTGCATTATGATTTAATCAATCCTTACGATGGCATTAACTACGGATGCCCTACAAAGGGCTGGCGATACGACCGAAATACTATGAAACGTCTAATAGAAGAAAATAGAATTATTTGGCCGGATTCACCTACAGGAAGACCGCGAAAGAAGTCTTTCCTTTTTGAACTTTCTGATAATTTGCCGGGGTATTCCTCCGTCTTTAGCTCGGGTGTATATACGAATACTGCGACAAAAGAACTTGCTTCCATATTTGACGGATATCTGTTCGATTTTCCGAAACCAGTAGAGATAATTCGGCAATTGATTCAGCAAGTGACGGCTCCAGAAGACATCATCCTCGACTTTTTCTCCGGCTCCGCCACCACTGCCCACGCTGTCATGCAGCTCAATTATGAGGATAAAGGTCACCGTAAATTCATTATGGTACAACTGCCGGAGGCTTGCGATGCTAAAAGTGAAGCGTATAGAGCAGGTTACAAGAACATATGCGAAATCGGTAAAGAACGTATCCGCCGTGCGGGGGCGGAGATTCAGCAGGATCGTGCAATAGAGATCGGAACCCACAAACATGAGTGGAATCAAACATGTTACTATGTGGAGCACAAAGAAGAATGCGATAAGCTTGGTCATTTGCCAGACAAGTACTTTGAAAAAGAATTTCCGCCAGTCGATACAGGCTTCCGTGTCCTCAAACTGGACGATACCAACATGAAGGATGTCTACTATGCGCCGGATGACTATGATCAGGGGATGCTCGCAGGTCTTGAATCCAACATCAAGGATGACCGCACCGACCTCGACCTGCTGTTCGGCTGCCTGATCGATTGGGGTCTGCCGCTGTCCCTGCCGTACAAATCTGAGAAAATCGACGGCTGCACCGTTCACACCTACAACGACGGCGATCTGATCGCCTGTTTTGACGCGAATATTCCCGAAAGTGTGGTCAAAGAGATTGCCAAGCGCAAGCCGCTCCGCGCCGTCTTCCGCGATTTCGGCTTTGCGTCCAGCCCGGAGAAGATCAACGTGTTTGAGATTTTTAAGCTCTATATGCCGGAGGACGCAAACGACATCTCTAAGCGCGTGAGGGTGATTTGATGAACGACGACTTGTTAGTCTATCAAGCAAAGTCATTTTATAACGCATATATAGCACTTGAGCAACTAAGCAGGGATGATTCATCAGATACGCTGCTTCTGCTTTTTGCCCCCCTAGTTGTAAACGGTGCTTTTTCTGTCGAATTAGCACTCAAGGCAATTTTAGCTAAAAATCAAATTGAATATGGAAAAGAGCACAATTTGCTAATTCTTTTTCAAATGCTTCCGAAATCATTTCAGCAGGAACTGTGGGCATACTTGATTGAAAAGGCACCGGAGTATGCAGATCCTGAAAAAGGGCTCGATGAGCTCATTTTGCTCTCAAACGCCTTCGTTGACTGGCGTTATACATTTGAGGGAAAACCTGTACCCGCGATAGAGTCTCGCTTTTTAGCGGCTTTTGCAAATGCAGCTATCCGGACAATATTTTCTCACTATAATACGGATTTACAGCCTTCGACTAAAACGGAATCTGACGATGCTATTGAGCAAAAGTTTCGTGATAACCGCGAAAAATGTAAGGAAATAAATCTGAAAATGATCCAAAAGAAGACTAAGGAGCATCTGTTATGAAACTCCAATTCAAACATCAAAAATTTCAGGCGGATGCGGCAAAAGCAGTCGTTGATGTCTTTGCTGGACAGCCATACCTTACGCCAACCTACATGATGGACAGAGGCTACGGTCAGCAGACGATCACAGATGACACGGACTTCACCGGTTGGCGTAATGAGCGCATTGTACCGGAGCTTTCCGACAGCCTGATTTTGGAGCATCTGCAAAAGGTGCAACGTGCCAATCAAATTAAGCCATCGGACAAGCTGGAAGGTCGTTATAACCTGACGATCGAAATGGAAACCGGTGTCGGAAAGACCTATACCTACATCAAGACCATGTACGAGCTGAACAAGCACTATGGTTGGAGCAAGTTTATCGTGGTCGTGCCGAGCATTGCCATCCGCGAGGGTGTTTATAAGTCCTTTCAGGTGACGCAGGAGCATTTCGCGGAGGAATACGGCAAGAAAATCCGGTTCTTCATCTATAATTCTGCCCAGCTCACGGAAATTGACCACTTTGCGTCGGATAGCTCCATCAATGTCATGATCATCAATTCTCAGGCTTTTAATGCCAAGGGCAAGGATGCGCGGCGCATTTACATGAAGCTGGACGAGTTCCGATCCCGTCGCCCGATTGATATTATCGCAAAGACGAACCCGATTCTGATTATCGATGAGCCGCAGTCGGTCGAGGGAAAGCAGACAAAGGAACGCCTGAAAGAGTTCTGCCCGCTGCTGACGCTGAGATACTCTGCCACTCATAAGTCGGACAGCATCTATAACATGGTTTATCGCCTCGATGCAATGGAGGCGTACAACAAGCGGCTGGTCAAGAAGATCGCCGTTAAGGGCATCACTGAGTCCGGCAGCACGGCAACTGAAGGTTTTGTCTATCTGGAAAGTATCAATCTTTCCAAAGCTGACCCGACAGCAACCATTCAATTTGACTACATTGGCGCAAAGGGCCTTCGCAAGAAAAACGCCATGGTCGGCATCGGTTATAATCTCTATGACAATTCTGGCGAGTCTGGCAAACTCGACGAGTATAAAGAAGGCTTTGTGGTCAAGTCCATTGATGGACGCGATAACTCTGTGGAGTTCCTGAATGGTATCAAAATCTTTGCCGGAGATGTGATCGGCAAGGTCAGTGAAGACCAGCTTCGCCGCATTCAGATCCGCGAAACGATTCTTTCCCACTTGGAGCGGGAACGTCAGCTTTTCCATAAGGGCATCAAGGTCCTGTCCCTGTTCTTCATCGACGAGGTTGCAAAGTACAAGCAGTATGATGAGGCTGGGCATCCGTTCAACGGCATCTATGCGGATATGTTCGAAGAAGAGTACAACGACATTCTCAGCTCCATGCAGCGGGAAATCGGAGATGAGGACTACATTCGGTATCTGGACGCGATTTCCGCCCATGACACCCATGCTGGTTACTTCTCTGTTGACAAAAAGGGCAAGATGACTGACAGCAAGCTCTCTGACAAAAAGGAAGGTACCTCCGACGATATTGACGCCTATGACCTGATCATGAAGAACAAGGAATTGCTTCTGGATCGTGATCCGAAAAAATCCCCGGTGCGTTTCATTTTCTCACACTCCGCGCTGCGCGAAGGCTGGGATAACCCGAACGTGTTCCAGATTTGCACGCTGAAACAGAGCAGCAGCGAGGTTCGCAAGCGTCAGGAAGTCGGTCGTGGATTGCGCCTTTGTGTCAATCAGGACGGCGAGCGTATGGATGCCAACGTTCTCGGCAATGATGTTCATTCTATCAATGTGCTGACCGTTATTGCCAGCGAGAGTTACGACAGCTTTGCAAAAGGATTGCAAAGCGAACTTGCCGATGCAGTTGCGGGACGCCCCGTGGCTGTTACGGCCGATCTCTTCAAGGGTAAGGTCATTGTGGATGCCAGAGGCAATGAACAGGTTGTGGACGGCGATACGGCTCAGGCAATCTTTGAGGATTTGATTTCCAACGGATATGTCAAGCGCGGCGTTCTGACCGATAAGTATTATGCCGACAAAGCAAACGGTATAATCCAAGTTGCAGAGGAAGTGGCGGACAGCCGCGATTCGGTAATCAATATTCTTGATTCCGTCTATGATAGCCGAGCTATGCAGCCGGAGAATGCCCGCGACAAGAACGTCGAGCTGCAAGTTGACCCCGACAAGCTCGCCATGCCGGAGTTTAAAGCTCTCTGGAAGCGTATCAGCCCGAAATCTGTGTATGTGGTTGATTTTGATACCGATGAGCTTGTAAACAAAGCGATTGCGTCCATCAACCGAAATCTCCATGTGCCGAAAATCTTCTTCAAAGTTGAAACCGGCGCAATGGATGAGATCAAGTCAAAGGATTCGCTTCTTGACGGAAGCGCATTCTCAAAGTCAAAGTCATCTACTTATGACAGCAGTAAGAAAATCCGCGCCAACAGCAGCGTGAAGTATGATCTGATCGGCAAGCTAGTCGGAGAGACCGGTTTGACACGAAAAGCAGTTGTTGCAATCCTGACCGGTATTGAGAAATCCGTTTTTGAGCAGTTCAAATTCAATCCGGAAGAGTTCATTATCAAAGCAGCCGTCTTGATCAATGACGAAAAAGCAACTGCAATCATTCAGCACATCACCTACAATGTGCTGGATGAACATTACGACACGGACATCTTTACTGAACCGACCATCAAGGGCAAGCTCGGAACGAACGCGATGAAAGCGCAGCGGCATCTATACGACCATATCGTATATGATTCCACAAACGAACGCGATTTTGCGACCGATCTGGACACCAACACAGATGTTGCGGTTTATGTGAAGCTGCCGGATAGCTTCTATATCGCAACGCCAGTAGGACACTATAATCCGGACTGGGCGATTGCCTTCTATGAAGGCACTGTCAAGCACATCTACTTTGTTGCTGAGACGAAAGGTTCTATGTCCTCTATGCAGCTCCGGCTCATTGAGGAATCTAAAATTCACTGCGCAAGAGAGCATTTCAAGGCGATCAGCAACGGAAATGTAGTTTATGACGTGGTGGACAGCTACCGGACACTTCTTGAACGAGTGATGAAATAACTCACACCTTATGAACTGCGAGATAAACTGATGGGGAGATACCTATGGACGCACGAAAGCACTTGATCATCATAAAGGGAAAAGACCAGACGGACTCGGTTGCGAGCTTTCAGTTCCATGACGGGAAGTGCGAGGTCATCTATACCAGTGCGCCCAATAAGACTTACAGCTTTCAGAGCGGTAATGTGGAGATCCTGCCCCTGAAAAAGAAAATCGACCCTGCGCAGGTGATTGTCACCGCAAATGGGCAAACAATCAGCGAAATTGATGAGCTTCTCGACTTCGGCGGATATTACCGCATTGTCCGCAACGGAAAGAAAGATTTATCGTTCCGTAGGAGTGAAGTGCAGTTCCAGCAGAATTGCCTGACAGACGATAAAAATAAAGAGGCATTCCAATATTTCAAAGAGACTGCCGCGGCAATTAGCCTCGAGGTGGAAGGCATCAACATCCTGAGTATGCAGTACGATAAGATCAAGCAGGTCAGCGAGGATACTGTGCTGGCAAGCTATCTTGCACCGCAGAAAGAAGTCAAAGCACCCCAGATGCCGAAGGCGGTGATCTATCCGTTTGGATTGAATCAATCGCAGAAAGTGGCGGTGGAGAAAGCACTTTCCTCCAAAGTTAGCATCATTCAGGGACCTCCGGGGACAGGGAAAACGCAGACGATTCTAAATATCATTGCCAATGTGGTTTGGAGCGGGAAGACCGTGGCGGTCGTATCCAACAATAATTCTGCAACACATAATGTGGCGGAAAAGCTGGAAAAGAAGAATGCCGCTTTTCTGACCGCATTTCTCGGAAGCCTTGCCAACAAGCAAAAGTTCCTGGAGAATCAAACTGGCACCTATCCGAATATGAGCGATTGGGAGATGCCCACAGAGGAACGGCAGCAGTTGGATCAAGAGACAACTGCGCTTTCCAAAGAGCTGAACGAAATGCTCAATGCCAAGAACCGCATTGCGGAAATTGAGCAGGAGTTTTTGCATCTGAATCCAGAGCAGCACTATTTCGAGGAATACTATGCGACTTACAGCGATGCACCGACGGAGAGTCTGGACAAGCTGTCTTCGCAGAAGATCCTTGCGCTTTGGATGGAATTTGAACAACATGCAGAGCAGGAGAGTCGCTTAGGACTTTTGCAAAAACTCTCCATCATGTTCCGATTCAATCGCAATGCACTCAAACTGTTTCTCCGTTCCCCGGAATTGGTCATTCCCTATCTGCAGAGTCAGTTCTATGTCGTAAAGAGGCGGGAACTGGAGGACGAAAAGCAGGAGCTGAACCGCAAGCTGGAACACTACGCTTTCGACGCGAAAATGGACGAGCTCACCCAGAAATCTCTGCGGTTGTTCCGGGCGGAGCTGGCGGTGCGGTATCACTGGCAGAATGACAGACAGCGCTTTGAAATGAGTGATTTCCGTCGGAATTCTGCGGAGTTTATCCGGGAGTATCCGGTGGTGCTTAGCACAACCTATTCCATCAAAGGAACATTGAGCATCGATCATATCTATGATTACCTGATCGTGGATGAAGCCTCACAGGTCGATCTGACCACAGGCGTTCTGGCATTTTCCTGTGCCCGGAATATCGTAATTGTCGGGGACTTGAAGCAGCTCCCCAATGTGCTGACAGAGGATGATATCTGCACCAGCGATGCCATCTGGCAGAAGTATTCCTTGGATGAGCGTTATCGCTTTTCTACCCACAGTCTGTTGTCCTCTGCGTTGGAAATATGGCAGGAAGCGCCTGTTACGTTGCTACGGGAGCACTACCGCTGCCACCCGAAAATCATCAATTTCTGCAATCAGAAGTTCTACCACGGACAGCTGATCGTCATGACGAAGGACCACGATGAGCCGGATGTATTGACCATGTACCGAACGACTGCCGGCAACCACGCTCGCGGGCATCTCAACCAGCGCCAGATCGATGTCATCCAGCAGGAGGTACTTCCACGGCTGCATCAGCAGAATTTTGAGAGCATCGGCATTATCACGCCATATCGGGATCAGGTGGCAGCCATCCGCAAGCAGCTGGGAGATACTTATGCGGTGGACACCGTCCACAAGTTTCAGGGGCGAGAGCAGGATGCCATCATTCTGACTTCGGTCGACAATGTCATCAC
>ULXX01015121.1_pt1 | contig 22318 bp, 13 predicted proteins | sample 1961621 | NCBI WGS metagenome assembly ULXX01 (sample SAMEA4835848, study PRJEB28245) | human gut metagenome | biome: gut microbiome; material: fecal sample | place: Denmark | collected 2008
GTTCGCCGACAGTTTTTAGTACGCTCTTGTACACTTCGCCCGTCTTTGGATCCGTGCGGCGCGGTGAGGCGAGAGAGTAAACAATTAAATCGACTTTCCCGAGGGGGCTTTTTTTGATGGCGTCTATTGCCTGTTTTTTACATTCGTCGCTGAATGCGTCGGCGTTGATATTTGCGCAATATAGGCCTGCGGCGTTTGCCTGTTTAGTGAATTCGGCAGTGTTGTACCAGCCTGCGCTTGCAGGGCGCTGGCGCGCGGAGTCGCCTGGGCGCTCGAAAAATACGCCAACGGTTGCGGCGCCGCAGCCGAAAGCCGCCGTTATTCTGCTTGCGAGACCGTAGCCTGTGGAGGCGCCGATAATGAGAGCGGACTTGCAGCCGTCCTTGATTTTTCCTTTCGATTTGACGTAGGCGATTTGTTCGCGCACGTTTTCCGCGCAGCCTTCGGGATGGGCGGTTATGCAAAGGAAGCCTTTTACTTTTGGTTCGACAATCATTGGAGAGTCCTTTCTTAAAATATTATATAGGCTAATTGATTCTGTTTTGCATGTAAGAGATGAGCGCTTTTAGGAAGTCGCAGTTCGGGCTGAGCTTTTCGCAGTCGGAAATTGCTTTTTGTGTAAGTTGGGCGGCAATTTCCCTCGATTTTTCGATGCCGTATAGGGAAACGTAAGTCATTTTTTCGTTTGCGGCGTCGAGCCCCGTGGTTTTGCCGAGTGTTGCTTCGTCGCTTGTGACGTCGAGAATATCGTCGATGACTTGGAAGGCGAGCCCTATATTTTTGCCGATTTCGCGGGCGGCTTGGAGTTTAAGTTCGTCGTAGTTGTCTGCGAGCCTAATACCCATGGTGACGGCGGCCGTAATTAGTGCGGCGGTTTTGTTGTGGTGGATAAAGTTCAGCTTGTCGGGAGTCATTTTCCCGTCTCTTTCGCCGAGCACATCCTCTACTTGCCCGCCAATCATTTTTGTGCTTCCGCCTGCGTCTGCGAGGTCGAATACGAGTCCCGTAGCGACCTTCGGGTAATTCATATATGCGTCTGCGAGAAGTTTGAAAGAATATGTGAGTAGCGCATCGCCCGCGAGTAGCGCCATAGTTTCATCAAATTTTTTATGGCAGGTAGGTTTACCGCGGCGCAGGTCGGAATTATCCATGCACGGGAGGTCGTCGTGGATAAGGGAATAAGTGTGGAGGCATTCTATTGCGACGCATGCCGGCAGAGGATCGATTTCCGACGGGAACATTTCGTGTGCGGCAAGCAGAAGCATTGGGCGGATTCTTTTGCCGCCGGCCTCCATAGAATAGTGCATAGCCTCATGCACTATTGCCGGACGCGTATCTGCCGGCGGAAGGTATTTTTTGATTGCGGCTTCTACAGCCTGCCTTTTTTCTTCGAAAGATAATTTGAATTCTTGGGGAGTCATGATTGGGATTTTCGCATAAAGGAATCCTTTGTAAACTATTATTTTTTATGCGGAAGTTTTTTTGAACAAAGGTTTTTTTGGGTGTCGAGATAGAAAAAAGTTCCGATATATAAAAAACACAAACGGAAAGGGAAAAAGATATGAAGCTTGCAGGAATGTTGGCGGTGTTTTTAATATCCGCGATTTCATTGTGCGCGCAAGGTTCTGGCGCTGACGGTTCATCGGCCCAAAATGCGTGTCCGAAATCGGACGGATGTCCGGCGGTCGGGAATTGTCCCGAGGCGTCAAAGTGTCCGTTAGCGAAGGGCGGGAAAGTAGGAAAGGACAAAGCGAAGGAGTCGAAGATTAGAAAGGACAAAGCGAAAAGACCGAAGGTTGGGAAGGGCAAAAAGTCCGAGCCAACAAAAAAAGCAAAGGGTTTTGTAAATAGGCGCACCCGGGAATAGCGGGCGTTCTAAAAATCCGGATGCGTTTTTGCGCAGTTCGGATTTTTTATTATTTGGCAGGTTAATTGCGAATATATGAGAGTGGAGATTCCGATTTAAGTTGACGCATTGTAGAATTTTTAAAAAAATGCAGTGTATGAAGAGGCGAATTTTTGCGGCAGTTGCCGCGATATTTGTGGCGGGAGTTTGTACTTTTGCCGGAGAGGGAAAATTTAAACCTTTAAAGCTAACGGTCGGGGAATTTTATGAGAATCCCATTGGAATGTCGTTGGAAAATCTGAAGTTTTCCTGGCAGTTGCCGGCCAACGGGCAGGGATTGCGCCAAACGGCATATCAACTTGTGGTTGCGCGGAGCATAGACGAGCTTTCTGGCAATCCGCTTTGGGATAGCGGGAAGGTCGACTCTTCCGAGTCAATATGGGTTGGAGCCGGAATACCCGAGCCGAAGTCTAAGGAGAGATATTTTTGGAAAGTCCGCGTATGGGACGAGGCCGGCAGAGCGTCTGAATGGTCCGAGCCTGCGTATTTTGAAGCCGGGCTTACAAAAAATTCAGATTGGTCCGCGAAGTGGATATCAAATACGGCAGAGCAGGAGTTTGAGACGATAAAAGGCCGCGATGGCAAAGACAAAAAAATTCTGAAGTCATTCCCGCCAACATACGTGCGCAAGGATATAAGACTTGACGACGATGTAGAGAGTGCGCGGTTGTATATAGCGGCGCGCGGCATATATCAATTTTACATAAACGGCAAAAAAGTGGGCGACGACTATTGGAGCCCCGGCTGGACGGACTACAACAAGCGAATCCAAGCGACGACTTACGACGTAAGCAAGATGCTCTACGAAGGCGACAATGCGCTTGCCGGGATAATTGCCGACGGTTGGTACGCCGGCAACCTCGCGTGGGGAAACAACAGGGCGTTATACGGCAAAAAGCCTGAGATTGCCGCGCAGCTTGATGTGGTCTATAAAGACGGGCGCAAGGCGAGCTTTGTGACGGACGGGAGCTGGAAATGGTCGTACGGGCCGATAACGTATTCCGACATATACCACGGAGAGGAGTACGATGCCCGCCGCGAGCTTGGCGATTGGACGGAGAGCGATTACGAAGAGACAGATTTCAAGCCAGTTGCGGCCGCCGATATAGGCGAAAAACCGTTGATAGAGCCGCGCAGGAGCCCTGCGATAAAGGCGGAAATGGAATTGACGCCGGTATCAGTGCATGAGGTAAAGCCTGGTACGTATATATTCGACCTCGGTCAGAATATGGTTGGTTGGCCGCGGATAAAAATACCGTCTGCGCCCGGCAGGAAGATAACGGTGCGCGTTGCGGAGATGTTGGAAAAAGACGGAACATTGTATACGAAAAATTACCGTTCTGCGCGCTCGCAAGATTCCTATATATGCAAGGGGTTTGGCGTAGAGGAGTGGAATCCGTTGTTTACCTATCATGGATTTAGATATGTGGAGTTGTCGGGATTTCCCGAGAATGCGAAGCCGAACGCGGACTGGGTGAAGGGTGTAGTTTTGCACAACGATATGAGGCAAATAGGATCTTTCGTATGCTCCGTGCCGAAAGTAAATATGCTGCAAAGCTGCATACAATGGGGACAGAGGGGAAATTTCTTTTCCACACCGACAGATTGTCCGCAGCGCGACGAGCGGCTCGGGTGGACAGGCGATGCGCACGTATTTATTCCGACTGCTGCGTATAATATGGACGTATGCTCATTTTTCTCAAAATGGACGCGCGATTTGCGCGACGCACAGCTAAAAGACGGCGCAATATCGAAAATAGCCCCGAATATATTTACAGGCGATTGCGGGGGCGGAGCGACATGGGGAGCTGCAATGATAGTATGCCCGTGGGAGATATATTTGCAGTACGGCGACAAGAAGATATTGGAAGAAAACTATGGCGCGATGTGCGCGTTTGTGGAATTTCTGGACAAGAATTCAAAAGACGGCATATGCACGGCATGGAGCTACGGCGATTGGCTTTCCATGGACAGTCTTGACGGAGACGTTGCGAAGCGCAAAATAGAGAAGTCTGCGGATCCAAAAGCTTCTGAGAAATACAGGAAGGCAGGGGAGTTTGAAAAGGTTCGCAGCACGCATAGAAAAGGCACGAATACGGAGCTTATAACAACGGCGTACTTTGCGCGGAACGCTGAGCTGCTGTCAAAGGTTGCGAAAGTGCTGGGCAAGGAAGGCGACGCCAAAAAATACGCGGCAATTTCCGAAAAGGCGAAGAAGGGATTTACTAAAAAATATGTATTTGAAGACGGCACTGTCGATAACGAGACACAGACGGCTTACTTGGTGGCGTTGGGATTTGATTTATTGCCTGATGAAATAAGGGAGAAGTCGTTTGAAAGATTCGTAAAGGTATTGGAGGATTCTGGCGTATATTTGAGGACCGGATTTTTAGGGACGCCGTTGCTGACAGAAGTGCTGACAAGGTACGGGCGTACGGATTTGGCATACAGGCTTCTGCTGAACGAGGGATTCCCGTCGTGGCTGTATCCGATAACGCAAGGTGCGACGACCATGTGGGAAAGGTGGAACAGTTATTCGCACAAGACCGGGTTTGGCGATGCCGGAATGAATTCCTTCAACCATTATGCGTACGGAGCGATAGGAGAATGGCTGTATAAAAGCGTGGCAGGCATATGGCGCGACGAGGCAAACCCCGGGTATAAAAATATAATATTCAATCCCAAGCTTGGCGGTGGAATAACCTTTGCGAGCGGAACGCACGAGACTCCGTACGGATTGGCTTCATCGTCATGGCGCGTTTCAGATGGAGTGATGGAGTGGCGGATAGTAATCCCGCCGAATTCGACAGGCACGGTGGTATTCCCGACAAGCAATTCCGCGAGTGTGCGCGTAAACGGTTACAAAGTTCCGGAGAAGGATTTTGTAAGGAACTCTGACGGCACGTTGACAGTGGATAAAATGCCGTCAGGAGAGTATCAGATACTGTTGAGACCCAACCAATAGAGGATTGAGGTAGGGAATTTAAATAAAGATTGCCGCAAAAACTTGCGGCAATTTTTTTATATGCGATTGTGATAAGCTATTATAGTTGTACAGCTTTTTGAAAAGACATTTATGGGGAAAATGTAAAAGAGAAAATCAAAAGGCATTTGCAAATTTTGTATAAATTTAGAATTGAATATAGGTTCAAACGTGAGCGAGTTTCATTGTGGTTTCTATTGACTGTTTCCTGCTGAACCTTGCTGATTTCTATTTTCTTGTAGGGTAGATTATTAGCAATTTGTCGAAAATTTTTGATTATAGTATATAAAAATTTTAGGGTTTTGATAAATTGATATGGTTGCATATTTGCCATATTTTTTATCCACGAAAATCTCTGAGCGTGAAGACGCGCACTGCTATACTTCCAGAAATTACAGGGCAGGCTTACTTTTCCGTCGAGCCCGATTGGGGTATAGTAGGCTTAGAAGAAATATAAGTATTTGCAAAAGATTGTATCAAACAATCTATATTTTACACTGTTTCCAGGTCTTTTGTAATAGTTTGGTTATTGACATTTCAATTAGGCTAAATTCAATAAATCTAGGACGTGCAATTACTGGGAAGGGGCATAAATTTTTTGTAGCCGATTTTTGCGATTGCGCAACAGACTGGTACATCAAATATAAACAAGGGCAGTATTTTTCATAGTAAATAAAGTATATAAGAAGTTTATATGCCTTAATATTGTTCAATACCAAATTCAAATATTTATATTTTATAGAATTTATTGAAGAAATGAAGAAAGTATTCTTTAATTATGAAAGAATTTTTTATTGAATAATATACCAAACAGTAAATACCGGAAAGAATACTTAAAAGAGAGCGGATAAGAAATCCTTAGAAAAGCATTATTCTGAATTGGTATATATTTTCTTATACAAAACTAGGTGTAGAGAATTTTTCAAAATAAAAGATAGTGTAATTTGGAAAGAGAAGAAAAAGAAGATAAACAATGCTATAATAAAAATTGTGAATTATATTATATGGATTTTAATATGTGGCGGAATGGGGCAACTATTATTGAAATGAAATAGCTAAGGCGAGAGAAAGAATTATGATAACTAAAATAATATAGACTTTAAATCCAAGATTTGGTCACATAAGAGCTTAACTCAGCCCCTGTATTTCAACAGATAGAACGAGCGTTTCCTAATCTCTCTTTGATTGCATTCATATCCGCCTTTCTTATGTTTTGTATTTTACTGTTTTTAACCAAGTTATAAATATGAAAATTTGAAAATTCTTGCGCATATTTGCGTATTATAAAATGCTTAAGCGCCAATAAAAAACACGTATTTTTGCGCATTTTTACGATAAATCCCTTACCAAAATCTGACCAATCATTTTGACGATTTAGGGCTCTGATTCTCACTTGCAAGCCCTCCCATATTTATACTTCCAGTGGGCGATTGCAGTGCTTGTAGAGCTGTATAATTTGCCTCCTGCGCGGGAGCTATCCGTGTCATTGAGAATCTGCAAAATAACTTCATCGCGCCCCATAACATTTAAGACATTTTTTAGCTCCTCAATTTTTGATAACTGTTCAAGCAAGCCATAAACCCAATTCTGCTTGCGAATAGTCTGCTTGGAAATTTCAAATTTAGCGGAACGCTTTGAGCCAAACATCTCGCCCCAAATTCTGTTGGGAATGCGCTGATGATTGTTGTACTTGTCGTCGGCAAAATAGCCGTCTAAACGAACCTTTCTCAAGCGATGCTCAAAATAGTCCTTAGAAACCACAGCCCATTTCCCTACCGCCTTCTTTGGCAACCCAAATACTTCCGCCATTTTAGCACTAATTTCAACCTTCTCAAACCCCTCAGCCGAAATCTTCGTCTTGCTTACCATCATACCCTGTCCCGTTATGGCATCTATACTACCACATCATGATAAAATACACAATATTTTTATTTGTTATTTTTAGATAATATTTCTCTGAGTTGTCCTCTATCAACTTTCAGCTTCTTTTCGCACACAGAGAAAAATAAGCACTATATCCATGATTTTTACGGATATAGTTCCATACTTTTCCAATACATGCTGAGAGTTTCCGCAGATGCTCATGCAACATTTATATGAAAGCCTAGTAACCGTTAGTAAACGATAAGAGACTTCTTACTCTTAAGTTATATTGGCGTGTCCAGTTATAGGTATCGTACTACAATCCGATGGCAAATCAAATGTGGAACGATAGAATATCTTTACAACGAATTCACATTTGAAAATCTAAAGAGAGTATATTACACCAAAATATTTAAGGAAATCATGCATGAATATTCTAATCTGAAGTCCGTTTATCTGATATGTTATTTCCTTGATGAGTCAGGCATTATTTGTAGTATTGTAAAGATATAAGATGATGAATTTTGACGATATAAAAGCAAATAGCCAAATCACTGGGCTCATTCCAAATGAAGTTGTTACAGTTATTGCTGTAAATAAGACTGGTGAAAACGCCTTGACGGTATTTTTTAGAAAATCAGATGGAACTCTGGCCCAACAGATGCTTTTCCAAGAAGACTTAAAGAAACTGTCCATTGCGCATGCGGGAAGATCTTGGTCTTTTGATGCTGATGCTAAGGAATTTAAGTTAGCTTTAGAGGCAATGCGCATACATTTGTCGTATTTGTTTGATCCAATGATGGCTATACATTCATCAAACATAGAGCCTTTGCCACATCAGATTTCCGCCGTCTATGAAGCGATGCTACCAAAACAACCACTTCGATTTGTTTTGGCTGATGACCCTGGAGCAGGAAAGACAATAATGGCGGGCTTACTTATACAGGAGCTGATAATGCGCTCAGATTCTCGTCGCATTTTAATTATTTCGCCAGGGTCTCTGACGGAACAGTGGCAGGATGAGCTTATTGAAAAATTTGGAATAAAGTTTGATATATTTAGCAAGGAGAAACAAGAACAGTCGTCTTCTGGGAATTTTTTCCAAGAAAATGATCTTGTTATAGCCAGGATTGATCAGTTAGCCAGAAATGAGGACTACCAGCAAAAGTTAAAAACAGTCGATTGGGATTTGGTTATAATAGACGAAGCTCATAAACTTTCAGCATCGCGCAATGGGAACAAGGTAAATAAGACATATCGCTATAAGCTTGGCGAGTTGCTTGGTGCGCGTACCCGCCATTTATTGCTCATGACGGCCACTCCGCATAATGGGAAAGATGCTGATTTTTCTCTATGGCTATCGCTATTGGATTCGGACCGCTTTTATGGAGAAGAACGAGACTCAACGCGCGTTGATGTGAGCGATGTTATGCGCCGCATGGTAAAGGAAGAGCTTGTAAAATTTGATGGGACCAAGCTTTTCCCTGAACGCAGGGCATATACGATAAATTACAAGCTTTCGGATGCGGAAATGCACCTCTACAATCATGTCACTTCATATGTTGTAGATGAAATGAATCGCGCAGACAATTTGGATAGTAATCGCAAAAGCAATGTGGGATTTGCACTAACTATGTTGCAGAGGCGTCTGGCGTCCAGTCCAAGCGCGATATATCTCTCTTTGAAGCGCAGATATGAGCGTTTGTCAGCCCAATTGAAAGAATTAAAAGAGCGAGGATTATCCGACGTTCTCCAACAATATAATGAGGAAATTGATGATGACTTTGAAGATGATTTGACTTCGGGGGAATCGGAAAAAATAATTAATAATATTACTGACAGGGCAACGGCTGCTCGTACTTTGGAAGAGTTGGAGAAAGAAATAGAAGCACTCAACTCGCTTGTTAACGAGGCAAAAGCACTTTTAGATTCTGGGAACGATACAAAATGGTCGCAGTTGTCTAAAACTTTGCAAGATGAGCCAGAAATGCGTGACGCTTCTGGAAATCGCAAGAAAATCATAATTTTTACGGAGCATAAGGATACTCTCACTTATCTTGTGGACCATATAAGGGGATTGTTGGGAAACCCCAACGCAGTTGTCGCTATTCATGGTTCTATGGGACGCGACGACAGACGACGGGTACAAAACGAATTTAGGAACTATCCAGAGGTTCTTGTATTAGTGGCCACCGATGCGGCCGGCGAGGGCGTAAATCTACAAAATGCGAATTTAATGATAAATTACGACCTCCCATGGAATCCCAATAGACTGGAACAACGCTTTGGACGTATTCACAGAATAGGTCAAACGGAAATGTGTTTTCTTTGGAGCCTTGTGGCATACGAAACTCGCGAAGGTATGGTTTTCCAAAGGTTGTTTGAGAAATTAGAGCGCGAACGGAAATCTTTAGGAGGCCGCGTATTTGACATTCTTGGAGAGGCTTTTGAAAATGAGCCATTGAAGAATCTCCTCATAAAGGCCATACGTGAGGGTGATGATCCCAATACAAAACGCAAGATGCTTGAGAAATTAGACGGCGTGTTAGATAGCGTGCACCTTGCGGAGATTTGCAGGAGAAATATGTTGATTGAGCAACATATGACGCCCGATATGATTTATCCAATAAAGGAAAAGATGGATAGAGCCGAAGCTCGTAAACTTCAGCCATGTTTTATAAGGTCATTTTTCCGAAATGCATTTGAACATCTCGGCGGGCAAATTCGCAAGCGCGAGGAAGGCCGGTTTGAAATTCCCAACGTGCCAGCTTCGATACGGTTGGCCGACAGAATTATTGGAACTACGCGCACTCCCGTAGGCAAAAAGTACGAAAGAATTTGTTTTGATAAAAAATATATTCGCATTCCAGGGCGTACATCCATCATGGCCGAGTTTGTACATCCGGGACATCCTTTGATGATTGCTCTAATAGATCGTATTTTATCGCAATACAAGAATACTTTGAAGCCCGGAACTATTTTATTAGATGAAAACGATTTGGGGTTGGAGCCGTCTTTGATATTTATGATACGGCATAGAGTCAAAGAGAGTATTGGCGATAAATCTGTATCTGAAAGAATTGAATTTGTTAGAATGTCAACAACCGGAGTAGTGACGAATGCAGGTTATGCTCCTCATTTAGATCTATCGCCTTTCCCTGAACAATACAAGCAGGTTGCCGACGAGGTGTTGAAGCAATCTTGGATAAGCAAAGATCTTGAAGATGTCGCAGTAAGTTATGCTGCCGAACATTTGGCAAAGGAACACTATCAAGAGGTAAAGAAGCGCCGCGAAGAATTTGTGGACAAGGTAAAATTTGCGGTTGAAGACCGTTTAAATCGGGCTATACGCTATTGGTCTAATCGCTATGCCATTTTAAACGACGAGGTTCGGGCCGGGAAGCAGCCGAGAATGCAACCGATAAACGCCAAGGCCAAGGCAGATGAACTTGAAGGGCGTTTAAATGCCAGACGAGAGGAACTTGAAAAGGCAAGAAATATTGTTTCCGATGCTCCAATATGCATGGGTGGAATGCTTGTGATTCCGAAAGGTCTTGTAAATAAAATGTGCGGCTCTGGAGAATATTGTACAGATCCGCAGGCCCGGGAATTGATTGAGAAGAAGGCCATGGAAGTTGTGATGAACAAGGAAAGGGAGCTTGGGTTTGAAGTTGAAGATGTTTCTCTTGAAAAATGCGGTTGGGATATTACATCTCGCCCGCCGCATTGCGACGGCGGCATTATTAAGTCAAACAGGCATATTGAAGTAAAAGGCAGGTTAAAGGGATGCTCAACAATTACCCTCACGCGGAATGAAATATGCTACGCTGTTAACCAGAGCGACAAATTTATCCTTGCTGTTGTATTGATTGACGGAGACAAAACGGAAGGGCCCTATTACATAAAGAACCATTTTTCACAAGAACCTGAAACGGATGCGGTATCTATAAATTATGATCTTGCGGACATGCTGAGAGTTTCGGTTTCTCCAGAAAACACTTTGTAGGAATTTAATAATGAAGATAAAGGCGCCAAAGAAGCTTATAGAAGTGGCCTTGCCACTTGATGAAATAAATGAGGCTTGCATTCGCGAGAAATCGATAAGGCATGGGCATCCGTCAACATTGCATTTGTATTGGGCGAGGCGCCCTCTTGCCGCGGCAAGGGCTGTACTTTTTGCGCAGATGGTAAACGATCCGGGCGGTGAGCGCGGATATATGTCCGGGAAGACAAAAGCTCAGGCTGCAGAAGAAAGGGAAGAATTGTTTTCCATAATAAGAGACCTCGTGAAGTGGGAAAATACAAACAATGAATCCGTGTTAAACCGTGCGAAGGAGGAGATATGGAAGAGTTGGAGGCAAACCTGTGCGCTCAATAAGGGCAAGGCTGGGTTTGATCCGGAAAAGCTGCCGGCATTTCACGATCCTTTTGCGGGAGGAGGCGCTATACCTCTTGAGGCTCAGCGCTTAGGGTTGGAATCTTACGCGAGCGACTTAAACCCCGTGGCTGTTCTCATAAATAAGGCGATGATTGAAATACCGCCCAAATTTGCCAATCGCGCGCCGGTGGGTCCAATTCCTGTTGGAGAACAGATTTCCACAGATAATGAATGGACCGGCGCCAGGGGTCTTGCCGAGGATGTCCGCAGATATGGAATGTGGATGCGCGAAGAGGCATATAAAAAGATAGGGAAATATTATCCTCCTGTTGAGATAACGGAAGATATGGTTAATGAGCGCCCTGATCTTAAGCCTTATCTCGGCAAGAAGCTGACTGTCATTGCTTGGCTTTGGGCAAGGACTGTAAAAAGCCCGAATCCTCAATTTAGTGATGTTGATGTACCCCTTGTTTCAAGCTTTGCAATATCTAAGAAAAAGGGGCATGAAGCCTATGTTGAACCTATAATACATGAGAACTCTTATGAATTTAAGGTTCGTATGGGAAAGGCCCCCGCAGAGTTGGAAAATGGAACGACCATGGGTAAACGAAAGGGATTTTTTTGCTTAATGTCAAATATCCCGATTGGATACGATTATGTAAGAGCGGAAGGTACTTCTGGAAGGATGTCATCGCACTTGATGGCAATAGTTGCGGAAGGGAAAAATGAGAGAGTTTACTTATCTCCTACGTCTATAGCAGAAAGTATTGCAAAAACAATCCCTGAAACATGGATTCCGACAACTGCATTGCCAGGCAATACAAGGGACTTTAAAACACCTTTATACGGGCTGACAACCTTTGGAGATTTATTCACCAAGCGTCAGTTATTGGCGTTAAATACGTTTTCAGATTTATTAAAAGACGTAAGGGAGAAAATAATTTCAGAATGCAATTATCCCGACAAAGAAGAATACGCAAACGCTATCATTACATATCTGGCGTTTGCTATAGATAAGATTTCGAATCTAAATTCAAGTATGACGTCATGGATGTCCGATAGAGGTGCCTTTAGAGAAACATTTGCGAGACAAGCCATTCCTATGGTTTGGGATTATGCGGAAGCAAATATTCTGGGTGAAACTTCTGGAAACTTTTACACTCCGCTCATAAAAGTAACAAAAGTTATAGAAGCTCTTTGTGTATCGGAATGCGGAGTTGCAAATCAATATGATGCGCTTACTCAAAATATTTCAGATAATAAGGTGATTTCTACAGATCCCCCATATTACGATAATATCGGTTATGCAGATTTATCAGATTTCTTTTATGTATGGTTAAAAAAAACCTTAGGCGATATTTATCCTAATCTCTTCGCTACAATAGCAACCCCAAAATCAGATGAACTAATTGCAGTTCCATACAGGCACGGGAATTCAAAGAAAGAGGCTGCAGATTTCTTTTTAAATGGGATGACTGTTGCAATCCGAAATCTTGCCAATAGGGCAAATCCGGCATTCCCTGTCACAATTTATTATGCGTTTAAGGCTTCGGAAACTTCAGATTCTCAAACTTCCAATACCGGTTGGGAAACTTTCCTTGAGGCTGTGATTAATTCGGGATTTTTGATAACAGGAACATGGCCTCTAAAAACAGAAGGTTCAGGTAGAATAATAGCAAAAGATTCAAATGCTTTATCTTCTTCAATTATTTTAGTGTGTCGTAAGAGAGATGACGACGCTGAGGAAGTAAGCCGCAATGATTTTGTAAATGAGTTAAACGCTGTCATGCCTGAAGCTCTTAGAGATATGTTGGGTCTTGACGGAGTGTCTTCTCCGATAGCTCCGGTTGACCTTGCGCAAGCCGCAATAGGACCGGGCATGGAGATATTTTCAAAGTATAAATCTGTCTTAAACCAAGACGGCACGCGGATGAGTGTCCACGACGCAATGATACTCATAAATAAATCCATATCCGACTACTTAAACCCAGATATGGGCGATTTCGATCCGCAAACCCTATTTTGCAATGAATGGTTTAAAATTCATACTTGGGGAGAATCTCCATTTGGCGAGGCAGACACTTTGGCGAGGGCAAAGGGAACGTCGGTTTCCCGAATATCAGATAGCGGAGTTCTCAATTCAAAAGGAGGAAAAGTTTCGCTTATTCATTGGAAAGATTATCCTGAAAATTACGATCCTACCGATGATAAGAATCTGCCTACATGGGAAGCCTGCCACCATATGATAAGAGTTCTCGTGCAAAACGGAGAAACAGGAGCCGGAGAATTGCTCTCAAAAATGGCGCCTCTTACAGAGAAAATCCGCCAGCTTGCCTATCATCTTTACACGCTTTGCGAGCGTTCGGGCAACGCTGAAGACGCGAGATATTACAATATGTTAATAACAAGCTGGAGCTCTATAGAATTAAAGAGCATGGAATTTACAAATATAAGCAAAAAACCAAAACAAGACGAGTTGAGCCTTTAAAATGAAATCCTGGAGAGAAATAGCATTACCGCACCATGACGTGCTTTCCGGCACACTAAAACAGTCCGAATTTGCAGCCGATATATCGGAAGTTCTAAAGGGTACAGCCCCTGAAATATATCAAAAGCCCGAAATGTTCTTCTCAAGAACTTTTATCACTGCCGGTATGCACCAATTGCTTGTATCGGTATTAAGACGGCTCGCAAGCGGGAAAGATGGCGACCCTGTTGTTCAGCTGCAAACAAACTTTGGCGGAGGTAAAACCCATACACTATTGGCGGTCTATCACTTGGCAACATGTAAAACAGACTTTAAGCTCTTAAAGGGTATAAAAGAAATAATGGGAGATGCAGGTGTAGATGCACTTCCACAAGCTAAGATTGCCGTTATAGACGGAAATGATTTTTCCGCAGACCAGCCTATTGAACGCGACGGCATAAAAATAAATACGCTATGGGGGTACATAGCCTACCAACTCTTAGGCAAAGCTGGGTACGAGCTTGTGAAACAAAGCGATATTGCAAGAACTGCGCCGGGCAAGGAAGTATTTGTTCAGCTTCTAAAAAACGCCTCTCCATGTGTGATTCTAATGGACGAATTAGTGGCGTTATATCGCCAACTTGACGAGTCCACCCCGCATAATATGGGATCATTCGGCGCCAATATGTCCTTCATACAAATATTGACAGAGAGCGTTAAGATTGTGCCCAACGCCATGCTTTTGGCAACTCTGCCTTCCTCGGACGTGGAAGCCGCAGGGAACCTCGGTAAACTTGCCCTCGAAACTTTGGAAAACTACTTCGGCCGTTTGGAAAGCGTATGGAAACCTGTATCAACCGATGAATCTTTTGAAATCGTGCGCCGACGTTTGTTTGAAAAAATAGGCGATGAGCACGAAATGGAATCGGTTTGCAGAGAGTTTGATGCTATGTACCATTCAAACCAGACATCTTTCCCAATCGAGACTAAAGAAAATTCTTATTCAGAAAGGCTACGTAAATCATACCCTATTCATCCCGAGTTTTTCGATAGGCTCTATAAAGATTGGTCAACCCTGCAAAATTTCCAACGCACGCGCGGAGTCTTGCAGCTTTTAGCTATTTTAATCCAACACCTTTGGAATTCGGACAATCGAGACGCAATGATAATGCCTGCATCCGTTCTCCTTTCAGACCCGGAAGTCAGAACGAAATGCCTAAAGTATTTGCCCAATGGCTGGGATCCTATTGTAACAGGTGAAATTGATGGGCCTGATTCTGTGGCGGTCAGAATAATTGACGGTCAAAATCCAAGATTCGGCAGTGTCAGAGCGGCATGCAGAGTTGCAAGATCTATTTTCTTTGCCACAGCGCCAATGTCTGATTCAATTTCCATTCTTCAGACAGCAGTTAGGGGCATAGATAGGGAACACATATTGCTTGCGTGCGCTCAACCGGGAGATGATCTTACCAAATATAAGGATGCTCTAGACCATTTAAGCGATAAGCTACATTATCTCTTCTGCGATGACAAACGAGAATACTTCTGGTTTGATACAAGGCCGAATTTAAGGCGGGAAATGGAGAGTCGAAAAGAACGCCTTAACGATAGCGATGTCTTGGCTCTAATAAAGAAATATGTCGTGGCCGCATCGCCCGTATCGGGTGGATTTTTCGAAGGAATTCATCCTCTTACAAATATTGGAGATATTCCCGACGTAATTGGAAGAGGACCTACTCTTGTAATCCTTCCTGCCAATGGGAGTTATTTATATCAAAAGAATAATACAAGCGAACTATTCAAACAGCTTGAGATTGTAATGGAACAGCGCGGAGATCAACCCCGCTCGTATAGAAATAGGCTTTTATTTTTAGCTCTTGATTTTAATTCTGCGTCGCGACTCTATGACTGCGCGAGAACATTGCATGCGTGGCGCGACATAAGCTCCGACATTGAAAGCGGAAGAATGAATTTAAGCACGCAACAAGTAAGGCAAGTAAAAGACTTCGCAATAAAAAGTGAAGAAGTCATGAAACGTGCCATAATAGACGGATATTGCCATTTGCTTATTCCGTCAGAATCTGCTCCAAGAAAGATTTCATTCATCGAAAGAAAAGTATCTGCTTTGGGGTCAAATATTTCATCCGCAGCCGAACAAGTCTTACTAAATAATCAAGATGTTGTAAGGCAGTGGTCCCCAATAATGCTAAAAAAAGTGCTTGAGAAATTCTATTTCAAAAACGGCAGCAACGAAGTAAGGATAAAGACACTTTGGGAAGATTTGGCAAAATATTTGTATTTGCCCCGTATAAAAGATGTAGATGTATTTCTCAGAACCATTGAACAGGGAATTTCCTCTAAGGAATACTTCGCATACGCAGCAGACAAGAATGGCGATCAGTATGTGGATTTTAAATTCGGGACGAATACGGGAATATTCTATGATGAATCTGGAATATTGATATCTGTTGATGCTGCGAACTCCTACCAGGAGCAACTTGATAAGAAATTGGCTGGAAATGAAGTTTCTGATGGGGGCGATAATATACCATCGGGAGTTTCTACTCCCAAGCAAGATACTACGGTATCCTCTACAGTGGCAAATACCCCAAAATCGCACAGGTATTTTGGGCAAAAAGAACTTGATACAAGGCGTGGAGGAATGGAGTGTGCTCAGATAATTGAGAACATAATTGCACATCTTGAAAAGGAATCTAACGTAAAGATAACTATTGATATAGAGGCGGAATCTCCAAACGGTTTTAGTGAAGCAGTCGTGCGCACAGTAAAAGAGAACTCAAATCAATTAGGACTAAAAAATTACAATTTTGAAGAATCCTAGAATCGTTAGCTTGAATTCTCAGTGCGATTCTTATAGCTGATCACACTCGTTTCAACAGTTCACAGTGTTGTATTAATATAATTGTTCCCGATATTGTCTCTATTTTCAGCGAAAATATCTTATGGAATACATCTATTTTTCATGACTATTACCCATATTAACCTAAAAGGTATAACTTATCTTAAGAAATATTTAATGTAGGATCATTACTACAATCGTCGTTAATTCTCTTCATTGTTGCTATAAGGAAATTTAAATTGTATATTCTAACGACATTCTTTTTGCCAATTTTCTTAAGAACTTCTTCCACCTTTTTGCATGTACATTTTACCCAAGTTAATTCATCTTTTAGCGCTTTTAGATTTTGAGGAATTTTATATCGTTCATCAAGGAAACAATATATTAAATTGATTTTCGCATTTGTAGTTTTGCGCAAAATACGAGCAAAATTTACTTTATCTATGTATATTATGAAATTAGTATATAAATTATTAGAAACAAATTCCTTAAACTGTCTTTCCGTATATGAATTGTCTGAAAGCATATTTATAAATTCACATGCAATTGTCTTGAGCAAATCAACCTTTCTATCATTTTTTGCTTTATTTATCATTTCATAAACTTGCGTTACCTCTGAACTTTCAGGCGCTGATCTAAAGATGAATGAATCATTATCATTAAAGACATCTCTATAATTTTTCTTAGCTAATGAAATTCCTTTCTGACACATAGAAAGAATTTGTTGAGGAGAATAATCGATCATTTTGAGATTATTTAACTCAAATAAAAGCTTCGCGATTGAATAATAATCATCTAATTTGTAAACTCCTTTATACGCAAATTTGAATAGTTCTTTTATCATTGACTTGAAATCTGACTCCTCAAATTCTGAAAAATGTTTACGATAAAATGCATTCAACATTATATATTCTGGTAAAACTCCCTCTTTCTCACGCTGCAAAATTTCGGTTTTAAAAGTTTCTTTATCAAAAAAACCAGAAAGAATATATTTTAGTAAAGACGAATAAAAATAGAAATCGCAATCCACGCCTTTTAAATATTTTTCGTAAAATCGTTCCCCATAACTTTTCTTATTTTTATTATCACTGTTCTTAGATTTCGACAATGAGATATAGAGTTGTATTTTATCAATACTTCTCAGTTCAAAAACTTCTTCTATGTTTTTGGAAGAAATAAAACCGCTGCGCACCTCATTTAATATAAATAATATAAACGTTAATATACTTTTTAGCTGTACACAGTGCTTTTCACTAAGATTACAAACAACATTTCTAGATAACTTAAAAAATTGTATAAGAGTTCTTATATTGTTAATTTTGAGCTTTTGGCATAAATTTATTAGATATTCTTTTTCATTGAATATTTTTTTATCGATATGCGGTGACAAAGAAGAAAATATGTCCGAAATATCTTGTTCAAAATCAAAAGAAATGCTCACAACCTTTTCTTTTATCTTTTGATATATTTCCCTTATTTCATTAATGTTTTCTTGACCATATCCTATTTCGTTTTCGTTCGCTAAAATTACGACTTTTGATTTACGTATTTCAATCCAGTCACCTATATATCCCATGATATCTTTTATGGGTAACGAACAACGTTCAAGATCATCAAAACATATAACATCTTTTGAATAATCATGTAATTCTATTATATTCGCTATAAGAAATTCACTTATATTAACGCCTAGTTTGCTTTTTGTTGCATCAGATACTATTTTACCTAATGATTTAAACAAATTCAAAAATTTAGCATTTTTTTGTCCATTTATCTCTTCTAATGTAGAAGCTAATATTTTTTTCACTATCTTCTCTTCTAATACCTGAATAGAATCTACTCCACTTAGCGATATCCTTATTGGCTTTAAATTAAAATTTTTTACCATTCCTTGAAGAGTTTGCTCCCAAAAATATGTTTTCCCCGACCCCCAATCTCCATTAAACAATAAAGCTTGCGTGGATATATCCCCAGTTAGATATTCCTCAAAAATGGATTTTATTTGATTCTGATCCATATTAGAATATTAAAATGTAACATTAAAATAAAGTCGGAACCTACTATTCAGTACAAAGAAAGAATTAGACAATGTACTTAAACTATGTCAATAGAAGTTTTGCATAAGAATAAATCTATGAAACAAAGAAGAAGTTGTGTTTACTAACTTAGCACAAAAAAACATATTTATTAACATATGTAAAGCCCTTAAATCGCAAAAGACATAATCCAAGCCTTAGGTATACCGATTTCAATGATATAAGTCGCATTATGTCTCAGATACATACCTACTTTAGATTCTAGCGAAGCTTTTTTATAATTAGATGTGACTCTGTCAATCGTAGCTTTAAGATAATCCTCCACAATTTTAGAGATGATCAAATAACACTTGTGCAAAAATGCCTTCCTAAATATATAGCAAATATTGACCTTATAAAATAGCTTTGCTCACAGCCCATAATAAAGCTATATACTCAGCAATGCTGAGTCTTTGAACTTTATGTCCTTTAAGTAGTTATATAGAATAGCGAACAATATCTGACAATGTTTTGATTCGTAAATAAACATACTAAGATCGTCCGAAGATCGTTTATCAACAGCCACAAATATGTGTTGGAACGTTACACAAGAAAAGAAATACATACATTAGTTGAACGTAAAGGCTATTGCCTATTGTATACAAATAAACTAGCTACGCAATATCCTCTCCCAAAAACGAATTTGGACAAAGTAAGCGTAGGTGAACTTTCCCTCCCGCTTCTGAGCTAAACTCAAATCCAAGAAAATATATTAAGATCTTCTCCATAACATATACTTAAAATATTTAATTAAATGGGACATTTTTACGCGTTCCCCTGATATAAAGAATGTCCGCAAGTACGCTATTTTACAGTGATTGGGTGAAGTTTGAATAGAAAAAATGGGACATTTAAAAAAATATACTCGCAAGGAGAAACGGGTCTGCCGAACGTCCCTGCCGTATCTTGTTGGTTAATAGATTCCTTTCAGCCCCCCTGTCTGTTTAGCGATAATAAAATCTATCTCTCGACTCACTTACCATATATGTATTGGGACAATATTTGCTCTGACATGAAGAAACAAAAGTGGACACTCATTTCTACTTTCCCCTTCGGGAACATCATAGTGCTCCCTACATTACAACAAATCTATTAGTCTTTATTTTGCCTTAGGGATTTTTCTCGCCTTGCCCTTCTAAGAGGGCTTCGGCGAAAAATCCCTACAGGAGGCAAAATAATATACAAATAATATAAATACAAAATTGAGAACAGGCAGAATTAACGCTCCTTATAACCATAAAAGCGCACTTAGCTAATCCCCTTGGTGTCTTCGGCCTCATATAAAAAGCAAAATAGGGAAAATAGGCAAATAGGACAAATAGCTATTTAGATAAATCGATCCCTCAACACATTTATAGATATACCATTTTGAACAAATTGGTATGGGAAAAGTAAGGTTTATCTACCATCAGTTGAATGTATGGAACCTATTTACCTATTTGCTATAAATACCTATTTTCTTTTTACCCACTAATCATTTGGATTCTATCTCCCTATTTGCCTATTTGTTCATGCGCAGGAAAGTACGATTCAAATTCCTTTTTGTTGTAATTCGCCAGAGCGTATTAACTTATCTAATATTTGAGTTTTATGTTAAAATAGAAAAAATACTGCATCATGCATGAATAGATAAATCTATGACATAATAGGAGAAATAGCTGAATATTCACTCCTAAACAGAAAACCCTTTTAGCGTTCGAAATTTTTACAGCTAAAAATGCCAAGATACAAGTCGGATTTTGAAAATTTAGCTAAAATATCAGGAACTTACGAAATTAAGCTTATGGCAAAAATAACAAGTCTAAGATACCAACACGCTAAAGAAGATAAACCTACCCGCGCCCCCACGAGGAGTTGAACATTAACTTACACGTCTTTCGTAAAATATGTATATTCAATACCACTTCAACAATAAGAAGTTTCGCTAACGTTTTAATTCGTCGAGAGTTTTCCCTTTAGAGTCTTTCCATTCCGTCCATCCGTTAGAACGTCGCCCAAGAATGATAGAAGAAGCCGACGATACGGACGAAAAAATTTTATTAGATTGCAATACGTAATGGTCTCCGGACTTTTTTAAAGTTCCATCTTGCATTAGGGCTTCCCGCATTGGCAGAGATTTTGTTCCTTTATGCAGTTCCAAGCTGCATTTGGCGCCTTTATATAACATGAAACCGTCTTCGAGGTATTCGCCTTCGCCGATATTTCCGTACTTGTCCTTGCATACAAATACAGATTCGGACTGGGTCTCCATAATTTGAAAACATTTCAAACCGAGAGTGGAAAGTAAAATTTCAATAGTGTTTATATAATGTTGTAAGTCTGAGAGCGCAGGAGCTGACGATTTGGGGCATTTTGGGATCTGTTTATTCTCGACCAAAGTGGACATTCCTAAATCAGTAGCCTTTTTTATAAAATAATGTTCCAGATAACTATTTTGTGCGTCATCAAAGCCGTTGTCGTTTAGCTTTATTGCGAATATTACATTCCAAAAGTCTTTATTTTTATCGTGTTGTGAGACTCTGGATTTTACGTTGCCTTTGCCTATGTATATTTCCGGCTTTTCCGATTTCAAAGAGTCTGCCAAAATATAAATTCCGTTGAAATCCAAAAAGTTTTTGTTCTCAGACAAGATTGTTCTTGGGATTTGAAAAACTTCAATTTTATCCGTAGTAATTGCAGCCTGCTTAACGGATTTAGGATCGCCATTCGGCAAATATATTTGAATAGTCTTACCCGGCATGTTCACAAAAACTTACCCGCGCCCCCACGAGGAATCGAACCTCGATTTGGCGTTTAGGAAACGCTCGTTCTATCCGTTGAACTACAGGGGCGGGATAAAGTAGTCATAAGACCAGATGCCCGCTTGAAAGTCAACTATATTTCAAGTATTAACACTCATTGCGGCTTTTTTATCTATTTACCTATTTGCGCTTTTACTTTGATGCATAATATCTTGCCTATTTAACTATTTGTCTATTTCACCTATTTGCTAAAACAGATCCTCGTCCTCATCGGTTTCTATTCCAAGCGCCTTTTTGGCTTCGGAGATTCTATCTTTCAAGACGACGTATCGCCCTTTGCCTTTTTTAACAATTTCGTACATCGATGAGAAGGTATGCACGATAAATTCCACGCGCTCGCTGCGCAGACTTGAATATTGGTCAAAGAAGCTGATTTTTTTGTAGAAACCGTCGTTTTGCCGAATCATTGCGTCCATTTTAGCCCTGTCGTGTTCAATTTCAGGGAGCATTCCGCTTGAAAACAAAACCACCGAAACGCAGATTGAATACGAGACAACCCTGCATGCGCGTTTTGCGATGTCGGCTGTGATTCGATCCGAGCCTTCCGCATGCGCGAAAATAATCGCAAGCCTAATTGCGTTTTCCCGCGCCTTGCCGAGCAAAGGCGCTTGTGTGCGCAGTTTGCCGTTCATAAGTTTTGTATTAAAGGCGTCGAACTCCCAGAAATAATCAAAGGCTTCTTTGTCGGTATCGAACCAAAGCGGCAGACCCCTTTTGCGAATTTGGTAGGCCTCGGCAAGCTGATTTTCCCATCTGGAAATTGCGGATTCGTCAAGCGGGATATTTTCTTTTGAGGCGGGAATGGTCTTGGGGGCGCCTCTGCAATAGAGAAATCTTCCTAGAAATCCGCTGCCTATAAAACTGCCTTTGTTCTTTGCAACGATACTGTCTATTATGTCGTTTTGCACCATCCAAAGCAGTGAAATGCACGGATTGGGGACGCTGGAAATACCGTTTACAATTCGGTTGTGCTTTATTGGCTCCC
>ULXX01016781.1_pt1 | contig 22289 bp, 18 predicted proteins | sample 1961621 | NCBI WGS metagenome assembly ULXX01 (sample SAMEA4835848, study PRJEB28245) | human gut metagenome | biome: gut microbiome; material: fecal sample | place: Denmark | collected 2008
CTCCCCGAAGGAATACTTTAAGGTAGAGCCGGAATACCAGACGGGCCGCTCCCCGATCTGCTGGCACCTGTGAATATGCCCCAGCGCCACATAATCAAAGCCATCAAATAAAGACGCCTCCACATTATCAAGTCCTCCCACATGGATCGTGGTCTCGCTTTCCGAAAGGGCGGGCTCCTTCCCCTGATCCGTCACAAAGAAATGGGTGATCAGAACTCTCTGGTTTTCCAGGCTCTCTTCCTGCTCCTGCTGCCAGTAGCGTTCCAGCGCCCTTGCAACAGCGCTGTTGCTGTCGGTTTCTTCTTCTCTCACAGGCTTAAAAAAGGGAAGGAGCACAAACTCCGTATCCCCCAAGAGTACCCGCTTTGCCTGTCTATTCCATACCCCTGCAATGTGAACGCCCCTTGCACACAAAAGATGCTCCCCAAAGCTGATCCGCTCCGGCGAGTCATGATTTCCGCTTATCATTATAATTTGAATTTCCTGATCAGACAGCTTTGTCAGGAACTGATCAAAAAGGCTGACCGCCTCTCCGGGCGGAATCGCCCTGTCATAGATATCTCCTGCAATAACCAGCGCATCAACTTTATTCTCCGCTGCCAGAGAAACAAGCTGATCCAGAATCAGCTTTTGTTCCTCCAGCATGGAAAAATCATTGACCACCTTGCCGATATGCAGGTCAGAAATGTGTAAAAACCTCACACCATCCTCCGCTTTGGTAAGTATTTTTCCTGAGTATAGGGATTCAGCTTTCTGTCATACCATCCCTCTCCGCTGCACATAATGAAATCGCCGTTTTGAGCCACCGTCATGATGTAGTCCACTACGGTCTTCCATTTTTCCTTTACGGCAATGCCGGCCCCTAACATCTGCACAGAATGGACATCTGATCCGGCAGTCACCTCAACTCCGTATTTCCTTGCATATTCCACTGCCTGTCTGTCAAAGTCAGGATTGTAATGGCTTGTACTCAGCGGGCTGGAATGGGCGCCGTTAAAGATCTCCGTCAGATCCGAGTCTGTAGGATAAAGGCGCACCCTTGGTATGTAATCGGCCTCCCGGTAGGGATGTGCCTGTATCACAATGCCTCCTCCGTCATGAACCATCTTGAACTGCTGCTCTACGGTTGCCTTTTTGATCTGCGGGTGCCTGATCAGCCACTCCTTGTCCAGGCCATAAACCAGGAATTCCGTTCCGTCAAAGTTGGACTCATACCCGAAGAAAACGGAAAGGCCGATTTTTTTGCCCTCCTTCTTGGCGTTTTCATAGCCCTTGCAAAATGCTTCCACCCAGGTTTCCCATGGAAGTGACGGATCAATGCAAGTATTCCCGTTCCAGGCGTGATCGGTGATAATGATCCCGGTATAGCCTGCCGCCTTGGCTGCCCTGGCCATTTCTGCCCCTGTGTTCTTTGCACAGGCGCTGGCCTCGCTTGTGTGTACATGCGTGTCGTAAAAATACTTGTACCTCTTTCTTTGAAATAAATTCATACTCCACTCCTTTTCACTTACTCATATTCTACATACTATTGTACCTCATCTCAAGCCCGCCGTGGAAAAAGTCTACCAGACGGTATGTATTTTTGTTGTATTTTCCAGGTGATTATGCTATTCTTTATGCGAAATAAAGAAAGGAATGATTTTCATGAGCGATATAATGAAAAAACTGTTTTATCAGCAAAGGCTAGATTTTGAGCGCATGAGCGCCCTTTTTGACAGTCAACATTCCATGCCGGAAGATGTCGTAGAAGAGAAAAATATAGCCTATTTACCCGATGCAAAAAATGTACACGAACTGGATGTGTTTTACCCGGTTCGGTCGGTAAAACAGCCCATACCAGTGATGGTGAACATTCACGGAGGCGGTCTTTTGATCGGAAACAAGGAATTTAACCGTTTTTTCTGCGCCCGTTTCAGTGAACTTGGATACCTTGTTTTCTCTGTTGAATACCCTTTGGTTCCCGATTGTCAGGTCTATGACCAGTTTGCTGCTATTGCCGCAGCCCTGAAATACATAAAAGAACATCTTTCAGAATACCATGGGGATCCGGACAGGATCTATGGAACTGCAGACAGCGGCGGCGCTTATCTTCTGACCTATGTCAGCGCCATGTCCGGCTGTCAAAAGCTGGCAGATGCTGCAAAGGTTACGGCTCCTGATCTGCATTTTAACGCCCTAGGCCTGATCAGCGGCATGTTTTACACCACAAAGCTTGACAAGATCGGCCTGTTTCTTCCCCCTTATCTGTATGGGAAGCATTACAAAAAAGGCCCCTTTGCTCCTTATATCAACCCGGAGCATCCGGACCTTGTCACCGCCTTGCCGCCCTGCTTTCTGGTGACCAGTGAGTGCGACTATTTAAAGCGTTATTCCATGCAGTTTGAACGTGCCCTTTCCAGGCACAATGTACCTCACAAGCTTTTATGCTTTCCTAAGGATAAACGGCTTTCCCATGCCTTCAGCATGTTTAAGCCGGATCTGCCCGAAAGCCGGGATGCCATAAACGCCATCCACAGCTTCTTTCTGGAGCACGCAGACAAATCCTGCTCTTAGGCTTTCCTCTTATTCTTCTGCTGCCTCTACAAAAGAAGAAAAGATCCTGCGGCTGTTTTCATCTGTCTGATAGGAAAACTCCGGGTGCCATTGAAACGCCCATACATATTTTTTATCCGGCAGATATGCGGCTTCCACAAGTCCATCCTCAGCTGTTGCCATCACAGAAAGAGCCGGTGCGGTTTCCTTCACTGCCTGATGGTGATAGCTGTTCACACCTATGCATTCCTTTGAAAGCAGTTGATACAAGGGAGTGCTTTTTTTAATCGTAACCTTATGGATCTCCCTGTCATAGGGCGGCGTCATATGGTGCTCTGTCAAAGAGGGGTGCTGCCGTGAAAGATCCTGGTACAGGCTTCCCCCCAGAAAAACATTGATAAACTGTAGTCCCCTGCAAATTCCAAGCACGGCTTTATCCTCTATAAGCGCAGTCTGCAGCACGATCCTTTCCATTTCATCTAATGGCTCATAGGACTTTGACAATCCCTCCAGATTTTGCTCCCGATAAAGCTCCGGGCTTACATCCTGGCCTCCGGTAAACAAAAAGCCGCTGCATAAGCTGCAAAGCTCTGTAAGCTCGTCCTTTTGCGTTGTCAGCGGGAAGATCACCGGTATTCCTCCCGCCATCCTGATGCCGTCCAGGTATCCGGGAAGCATCCAAAGACTGTTTTTCTCTTCGTCCCAAAGGGGCATCACTCCGATCATGGGTTTCTTTTTCATCATAGCCTCCATTTCTATCCTGATATCAGAAAAAGAGCAACAGCGCCTCTGGCGCCATTGCCCTTTGCTTTGTAATCTTTTTTTATCTTATTCCTATTTGCCGCAAATTGCAATGTATTTTTAGAGGGCTTTCCTCCAAACCATTACAAAGGACATTTCAGGCTTTCCACCAGATCCACCTTTTTGCATTTACGTCCTGCCAAAAGCATGGCGATCAGGTATGCAGCCGCCAGAAATGCAAATCCGGACAGGATCGTATCTGCCTTCACAGGAAGACTCATCAGCATTCCTGATGATTTTGCCGCTCCCAGGATCATGGAATAAGCGGTCAGATAACCCAGAGGCACTCCGATCAGAAAGCCCACAGGTACCAGCAGGTGATTTGATGTAAGTACAAATCTCCGCACTTCTCTGCTCCGGTATCCCAGAACGCTCAGCATGGAAATATTTCTGGTACTCTCCTCCACGATCATACCGGACATCATGGACACTATAAGCAGACAGATCAGCATGCCAAGCACCTTTAAAAGCTTTAATACAATTCCCGCTGTCATGGACAGGTTTTTCGCCTGCTCCTGATAATCCTTCAAAGAGGAATTCTTACGGAGCAGCTCTGATGGTATGGTAAGTGGTTCCTTACTGATGATCACATTATACTCTTCTACCGGTCTTTCTATTATATCTGCCACATTTTCCTTACTGGAAAGGACAAGATCCAGAATATCATTTCGGATGATCCCGCTTATCACTATCTCGGTTTCCTCCATGGTTACCGTATTATAAAAGCGGAAGCTGTCTCCTGCGCTGATTCCATATCTTTTTGCAGCCGCACTGGACATATAATAGCCTCCGTAGGAGAGCTCCTTTCCATCCACTGTCAGCAGATCCAGGATCTGATTTTGCTCCTCATAACCGATCAGGTTAAACCTACTGTCATCCTGCTTTGCTCCAAAGCTGATGTCGAATACGCCATCCCCTCCATAGGGATTTTGCGTTTGAAATTCCTTAAAGCCATATTCATATTGACCGCCCAGCATGGCATAGGGCACCTTTTCTTCCAGAAGATCAGCGTAGGCATCCTGGAAGGATCCTCCAAGAATAATGCAGAGCGTAGCAATGGCAATCCCGATCACCATAGTAATACTGCGGAAACCGTTTAAGGTTACCGCCCTGATATTGTAAACAAAGCTCAGCCCCGCACTGCTCTTTCGCAAAATACCGGATACCTTTTCCTTGCCGATCCCTCGAAGCAGCGGAATAATGTCAGATTGCAGCACTCCCTGCAGCACCAGGTAAGATACCAGTCCATAAACTGCAATGGGAATGAGCACTGCAGCCAGCATCAGATGATAGGGGATCTTCACTGCATAATCAATGTACTCTGCATCTTTAAAATAAAAATTGCAAAATGCCCTGGAGAAAGGAATGCTGCCAAGCACTCCCAGCACATCTCCTGCAAAAGCAGGGATCATGCCATACACCATATAATGACGGACCAGCTCCTTTTTGCGGTATCCAAGCGCCATCAGGGTACCAATATTTTTCCCTTCCCGCCTTACTGTTCTTGCAAGAACCATAGCGATCACAGCTACCACCACGATCATGATAATAGGGGCATAAAGCGTAAACTCTGCCACCAGATCGTCTGCTTCCTGATAGATCAGGCTGATCCTGGAATTTGTCTCCCGCTCTACATACTCCTGGGTAGCGTATTTTTCATAAATTTCTTTTCGGAACGCATTTTCATTGCTTCTGTCCAGATAACGCACTGAATACGTTGTGGTTCCCTGTCCCAGGCCTTCCAGCGCCTCCTTTTGCATGACACCGATCCCAAAGCCGGACTGGTTGGGCATGCTCTCTGTAAAATCGTAAAACATGATTGCATAGTCCGACTTCATGCAAAGCCCGCATACCCTGAACTCCTTTCCAAGAAGCGTTATGGTATCTCCCACCGCAATCCCGTTTGCTTTGGCATACCGGTAAGTGATCAGGACCTCATCTGCCTGTGTCAGCTCATTTCCTTCGGAAACAGTGGTCAGATCCAGTTTTTTTGTTTCTGCAAAGAGGCGCAGCTTGGTATCCTCAATATTTACATCCAGATACTGCTGCTTTTCCAGGATCACATGATACTGCTCCTGCAGTCTGTCCATTTCTTCCTCGGGAATTTCCGTCATCGTATCAAAACAGCCATCCTCAATGTTTGTTTTCTCAAAATAATCGTCAAAGCACTGATACAGCGAGTTGCTCACGGAAAAAGCGCCCACTAACAGCATCACGGTAATGGCAGTCAGAACACTTCCCGTCAGGTAAAAGGATAAATTTTTGCCGATGCTTCTTCTTATCTTCTTCTGCAGCGTCATCAGATTTCCAGCTCCTTTACACTTATCCTTTTGTTTGGGTTATTGCTGATAATTTTTCCGTCATGGATCCGGATGATCCTATCCGCCATTCCTGCAATTCCTTCATTATGGGTGATGATCACAATGGTGGTCTTATACTTTTTATTGATCTTCTCCAGGATTTCAAGCACTTCCCTTGCAGAAACAGAATCCAGCGCTCCTGTAAGTTCGTCGCACAAAAGAAGATCGGGATTTTTGATCAGCGCTCTGCCAATGGCGCATCTTTGCTGCTGCCCTCCTGACAGCTCTGAAGGAAACTTTGCAGCCTGCCGTGCAATCCCAAGATCCTCCATCAGAAGCTCCAGATCCAGAGGGTGTTCGGAAATGTCCTGCACCATGCGGATATTTTCTTTTACTGTCAGCTCCGCGATCAGATTGTAGGACTGAAAAACCACTCCGATCTTCTTTCTTCGGTATTCCACCAGTTCCTTTTTGCTAAGGCCTGTGATCTCCATTCCGTCCACGCTGACAGAGCCTGAATCCAGATGATCCAGTCCTCCCAGCATATTGAGGAGGGTGCTTTTCCCGGATCCGGAGGGTCCCAGGATCACACAGACATCTCCTGTCTGTATTTCCAGGCTTGCATGATCCAGTGCGTAGATCCTGCTTTCTCCTTTTCCATATTGCTTCACCGCATCTTTTACGATAACAGCCATTTTCCTTCTCCCTCTACTGTTTCTTCCAATCGTTTATTGCCCGTGTAACCCGTTTATCAATGTCAATTCGTGCCTCCTTGCACTCTTTGGGATACTTTCTTCCGGCGGCAAAAACCCTTGTGATCAGATCGCCTCCAACCGGAAGCATGCTCTTTACCATCCCCTCCGGGAAAACAAAATGAGTTGCATGCTCATAAATATAACTCTCCACACTGCACTCATGCTCGCGCTGTGCAAGACGCTTTTCCATTCTGCGGATATACTTGCCAGCTTCCCACAAAGCATCATCCTCTGACCCGATCATCAAAAGCTTTCCCTTTATTTTCTCAACCTTGATCATCTCCTCTTCCCTGAGCGGATGCGCTTTTTCGGAGTCAATAAAGATATTTACAGAGGAAATCATATCTCCCCCTGCCTTTGCATCCTCCTTCATCTTCATTCCATATTCCGGATGACGATAAGCATAGGGAAGATACGGCAGAGGTTTTCCTTCCCAGGATGCGGTAGACTCCCCTTCTCCCGGCCATTCCGTCTGTCCATCCCTTTTTCCCTGATAAAAGCCCTCCATCACAAAATCGCAGGGCGTCATGGCAATGGTAAGGGTGATCTGAGGATAATAGGAAGCTGCAATCAGCGCAAACATTCCTGTGGTGGACGCTCCGGCAATTCCGATCTTTTTCATTCCTCTTTTCTGCAGATAGGAAATAGCCGCTCCAATTCTCTCTACCGGCAGATTATGATGACTGTAATCCTTATGAGCCGGACTCAGCGTCAGTACGCTGATTCCGAATTTCTTCTGAAGCCACTTCACAGAGGATCTGGCCATATAATCCTCGCAGTCGTCTCCAAGCATTGCAATGATGGCACAGGTCGCTCCCTCTAACGGAAAGTAACATCCATAAAAGCCTTTTTCAGTCTCTTTTATCTTTTTCATATGTTTTCACTCCTGATGTTTTAATTTGTTATCATATTGACACCTTTATGTTAGTTCAGGCTAACCGTCGTGTCAACCCCCATTTACGGAAGATCCGCAGCGTACCAAAAGGCGGCATGGGATCACTCCCATGCCGCCTTTAATACACACGGTCTTTTTTCTTTACTTACTCATCCCGATCCTTTTTAAAAATCAGATAAGCTCCTATGCCGATAGCTGCACTGGCAAGCAGGATCAGGGCAATGATCAGGGCCGCCTTGTTCTTATCCTTTGCAGGCCGCTGTTCTGCGGGACGGCTCATGATTTCTTCAATCGCCTGATCTGCCTCTTCCATCTGCTGTGCCCTCTCCGTAAGCAGATCCTCTCTTGTCCGGTCGCTGATCACGATAATATAATCAGAAGCATGTCCAAGCACAAAGGCGGCTTCCTTCCGGCTGCTGATCTGTGCTGCACAGATATATTCAAAGGCTTCCTCCGCTTCGTTATAGTAGAACAGGTTTGCATACTGTCCCTCCATGGCCTGATCCAGGGTAACGGTAAGAACTGCCTTTAACCCAAAGCTTCCTTCATGGGCCAAGGAAAGCTCTACATATTCTTCTCCTCCTGTTAAGGCTTCTATCCGCTCCGCAGGGATCCTGGTTGCTCCCTCTCCCATGGTTACCCTAAGATCCATGCTGGACATAGGGCCTTCCTCTATCTCTGCTCCGTCAATGGCCCACTTTACACCGTTTCCTACATCCAGTACCACCTTTGTTTTCTGGTCGCGGATCTGCTCTAAGGTCTCCGCATAGATCACGCCGGTAGCGCTCATATCCATGTTCAGAACGGCCGGATCCTCAGAGAGTGTCTGGGGCTTCGGTGTGGCTGCCGTCACGATTGCATTTCCCTTTTCGGTATTCTCTGCCTCCGGCGCTTCTAAGGGCTCTGTCACGGGTACTGCGGTAGGCTCCGCAGTGGGCGCCTGAGTCGGCTGTGTCACAGGCTCGGTTTCCTGGGTCTCCGAAGCGGTTCCGTTTCCTTCCGGAATGGGTTCCGGTGACGGAAGGGAAAGCTGTCCCACAGGGGTCGGTGCCGCGGTTGCCGTGGGCGCTTGGGTTGCTTTCGCTGTGGCTGTCGGTTTTGCTGTTGGCGCCTGGGTCGCCTTGGCTGTAGGCGCTGCCGTGGGCTTTGCTGTGGGCTCTGGCGTTGCTTTCGCTGTTGCTGTTGGCGCTGCCGTGGGCGCCTGGGTTGCTTTCGCTGTGGCTGTGGGCTTCGCTGTGGGCGCCTGGGTTGCCTTCGCTGTGGCCGTTGGCTTCGCTGTGGGCTCTGCCGTTGCTTTGGCTGTTGCTGTGGGCTTCGCTGTGGGTGCCTGGGTTGCCTTCGCTGTGGCCGTTGGCTTCGCTGTGGGTGCCTGGGTTGGCTTCGCTGTGGGCTCTGGCGTTGCTTTGGCTGTTGCTGTGGGCTTCGCTGTGGGTGCCTGGGTTGCCTTCGCTGTGGCCGTTGCCGTTGGTTCTGTCGTGGGCTTTGCCGTGGGTGTTATCGTTGCCTTGGCTGTAGGTGTCGCCGTTGGTGCTGACGTGGGCTTTGCACTGGGCGTCCCTGTCGGTGTTGGTGTTGCACTTGGCGTCGCTGTGGGCGTGGCGCTTGGCGTCGCTGTAGGTGTGGCGCTGGGTGTTGCCGTAGGGGTGGCGCTTGGCGTTGCTGTGGGCGTGACCGCAGGCGCCGGCGTACTGCCCGGCTTTGCGCACGCCGCAGAGGGCATGTTCAGATAAACAGGAATTTTGAACACAAAGGAATTGTTGATCGCTCCTGTAGACTGATAAGCGCTTTTCACCATGGAGGACTCTGTGTAGGGCGCCATGATATTCTGCATATACTGATGGGCATACAGCCCGTTATAGCTGTTGTCCACGTCATACTTCTGCAGATACAAAGTATCCTGCCCCTTCAGAATATAATTCTGGGAAAGAATTTTTGCTCCTCCCTGCAGGGATTTATAACGGCTGTTCCAGCCCTGCTGTTTTGCATAGGTAAGTCCGTTTTCAATGATCGCCTTGTTGGAGCTCCCCGATGCCTTGATATTGTAATAATTGTAATAACCCTCATAACCGCTGTAGGTTCCTGAAATCAGCGCAGATTGCCCTTTCCCCTGTTCCTGATAAACACGGCACGCCAGGTGGAAGGGACTTACCTTCAGGGTAGAACCGATGTCAAAAAAAGCGGCGGCATAGGTTTTGGAATCTCCCGGAATGCTTCCTTTCATAAAGGTGCTGTTTAAAATATTCTGAACCGCTGACTGCGTATGATAAGAAGGATTATAGGTCAGCTGTTCAAACATAAATACTCTTGTCTCATCCAGAAAGTTTCTGGGATCCATGTAATATTTGATTGCTGCCTCGGAAGCATAGGACCATCCCGGCTGTCCATGGGCTCCGTTTGTATACGCAGATCCCATTTTCGTCTGGATCAGACTTCTTTCGCCGGTATTTTCGTTTTTAATGACGGTCTGCCAGTCCAGTCTCGTATTCTGCTTTACAAAAACCCAGTTTGGATGGGCCTTTTTGAGCTGTGTAAGCTTGTTCTGGTAAGAAGCGGGGAACTGCTCCACATCCGGATAATTTCCTTCGGAAAGCAGCATCACCTGGGGAAAGTACATGTTTTCCCACTCCATCAGTTTTTCATTGGAATAGGCCAGGTATCCCGTCTGTATGTAACCAGTATAGGAAGTATCCTTCCAGGAAAGGGAAACCTGGAACCAAAGCTGCAAGTCGGCATCCACGTCCATACCGATGATCTCTACGGTAGTACCGGTAGGGATGCTGACGCAGACCTCTCCTTCCGCATCTGCCGTTTTCCGTACCTGATAGCTGTCGCAAAGGTAAACCAGGGCCATGACCACATCCTGAGCTGTAATTTCCTTTAACTCAGTTCTGGCCATTTCCAGGTATTCTTCCAGCTCCAGATCCTCCTGATCTGCATCTTCGCCTGCATCCTGTCCTTCTTCACCGGTTATTTCCTCTGAAAGTTCCTGCTCTTCTTCCGGCTCCCCTGCCAGTTCTTCCTGTACCTCTTCCGTTTCCACAGACGTCTGTTCCGATAGTTCTGCTGCCAAAGAGGGCTGTCCCTGTATCAAAAGGGCTGCCGCCAGAAAAAGACTTATGACCAAAGTAAAGCAACGTTTTTGTAACCTCATTTGTACCCCTCAGTTTCTTTTTGCGCATTTGTTTACATAATAAACCTTACTATAGTTCAAAATTTATGTCAACCTCTTTTACACACTGCCGGGTCCCTACAAAAGACTCACAAGAAGTCTGTGAAGCTCCTCCTCCGTGGCTACCATATAATCCGGCTTTATGGCTCCCTCCGGCTTCTGACGCCTGTTGAACCATACACATTTCCAGCCTGCGCCCACGGCCCCGCAGACATCATTTTCATAGGAATCTCCAATATAATAGCATTCCTCTCCGGAAAGCTGCATCTGCTCCCTGGCATACTCAAATATTCCGAGATCCGGCTTGGCCGTTGGAAGCTCCCCCGATACAAATACATCCTGATCCGGTATCCATTCCTCCATTCCAAGCGTTTTTACCTTGTTTCTCTGATGAGCCCCCGGCCCGTTGGTGATGATCCCCAGCCTTACCCTGCCTTTTAGGTCTGCCAGCATGGACCTGCATTCCTCCGACAGAAAGATCTTCTGCTGAAATTCCTGGTAATAAGCCTGAAAAGCCAAAGCCTGATCAGGAGAAATGAAAAGCTCCAGATCCGCAAAGGATTTCTGGGTACGGTATATGTACATTTCCTCCATGGAAATGGTTCCAAGCTGGGAAGCCTCAAACACCTCGTCTCCTCTTTTCCGGCTTTGGGAAAACAATCTTTCCAGATCCACCCCTTCCGGCTCACCAAACATCTTAAGATATGCCCTTTGAAAGGGCTGAAGCTGGTCATACAGCGTATCGTCCACATCAAACAGGAATGCTTTCATTCCAACTATCTCCTTCCTCTTTATAAACGGGGGAAAAATCAAAAAGTCCCGGAAGCTCCTTTCTGCCTCCGGGATCTTTCTTTATTTTCTGCCCAGAAAAGATTAAACCACAGCCTTCATCAGCTTTGCTATGGTCTCCTTTAATTTTTCATAAGCCTGTGCCTCGTCGTCAATATCAGCCACTGCCCTCTCCAAAGGACAAAGCCCGTCTCCCGTGCGGTTGCTGATCACCTGGATACATCTTCCATAACTGTGCTCAATGCCCTTCTTTTCCAGATATTCCTCTGCCGCCTGGCTCATCAGGCTTCCGTAAACGCTGACCGCACCGCCCATGGAAAGCATCATGGCCGCTGCTTTTCCAATGATCTTATCCACGATCACGGCACCCTGCAGCAGCTCTCTGTCCGTATCAAGAACCTTCATGATCGGCTTTACGCCGTTTCCTTTATCCTGATAAATGATCTGATTATTTTTAATCACCACAAAGGAAGCTTCCTCGGAAGCGATCATTGCCTTCGCCTTTTCCACGACCTCATTCCTCTGCGCCTTTCCGTTCTCCTCCATTGCCGTGTATTTTTCTACTGCTTTTACAATAAGAGGGATCAGCAAAAGCTGAAGCGCCGTGCCGGGAATCCCGTCGATCACAAAAGCAAAGGCCGAGGCAAAGGTCACTGCCTTTCCGCCTACCAGAAACAGCGCTGCCCATACTGCTCCATGCACAAGCCGTCCTGCTATCATTGCAAGGATCAGGGACGGGTAAAGCTTCATTTTTTTCTTTGCGTAAAGAAGTCCTGTTATCCCGCCGTATACGGCAAGCTCACACATCATCACCGGAAGCATGGGATAAAATGCCGGCATTCCGGTAAGCAGGGAGGATAACAGGGGAACCAGAAGGCCTCCCACGATTCCCCAAAGAGGGCCGCACAGCATTCCCATTAAAAAGATCGGGAAATGCATGGGAAGTAAGATCGTACCCGGAATTCCAAAGGCATGAGAAGTGGCATACGGTAAGATGAGCCCTACTGCCATTAATAATCCCATGGTGGTCATCGTCTTTGTCATCGCTCTGTTTTTCATTATCCTGTCAGTTTCCTTTCTCATGTTTTCTTCTACTGATAGCATATCCCTTCCCGGACTCTTTTGCAAGCGCCGCTTTAAACGGTCTGCTCGTCTTTCTCGTTTAAAATCTTCATAAATTCCTCACCGGTAATGGTTTCCTTCTCATAAAGATATTTTGCCAGTTCATGAAGCTTGCCCATATTGTCGGCTAGAAGCTTTTGAGCCTTTTCATACTGCTTTTTCACCAGCTCGATCACCTTTTTGTCAATCTCCTTGGCCGTTTCCTGTGAGCAGGCAAGGGAGGTATCTCCGCCCAGATACTGGTTTGTTAAGGTTTCCAGGGCAACCATGCCAAATTCGTCGCTCATGCCGTACCTTGTGATCATGGCCCGGGCAAGCTTGGTTGCCTGCTCAATGTCATTGGATGCACCGGTGGTAATGGAATGGAAGATCAGATCCTCCGCTACTCTTCCTCCGGTCAGGGTTGCAATCTTATTTTCCAGTTCCTCCCTGGTCATCAGGTTATGCTCCCCTTCCTCCACCTGCATGGTATAACCAAGCGCTCCTGAGGTTCTGGGAATGATGGTGATCTTGGTCACAGGCGCGGAGTGGGTCTGCAGGGCTGCCACCAGGGCATGTCCGATCTCATGATAGGATACGATCAGTTTTTCCTTATCGGAAAGAACCTTATTTTTCTTCTGATAGCCGGCGATCACCACCTCAATGCTTTCTTCCAGGTCAGACTGGGTCACGAATGCCCTTCCTTCACGGACCGCACGAAGCGCCGCCTCATTGATCATATTGGCAAGCTCCGCTCCTGAGGCTCCTGCTGCGGCTCTGGCAATGGCATTAAAATCAATGTCATCTCCCAGCTTTACCTTCTTTGCATGGACACGCAGAATTGCTTCTCTTCCTGCAAGATCCGGAAGTTCTACCGGAACCCTCCTGTCAAATCGTCCGGGACGTAACAGCGCAGGATCAAGGGAGTCCGGCCTGTTGGTAGCTGCAAGGATCACAACTCCCTTGGAGCCGTCAAATCCATCCATTTCCGTAAGCAGCTGGTTTAAGGTCTGCTCTCTTTCGTCATTGCCTCCCATGCCGCCGTTGTCACGCTTTTTACCGATGGTATCGATCTCATCAATAAAAACGATACAGGGGGCTTTTTCGTTGGCCTGCTGGAACAGATCGCGGACCTTGGCCGCTCCCATTCCCACAAACATTTCTACAAATTCCGAACCGGAAATAGAAAAGAAAGGAACGCTTGCCTCTCCTGCAACCGCCTTTGCCAAAAGCGTCTTACCTGTTCCGGGAGGCCCCACCAAAAGGGCTCCCTTAGGCATGGAAGCGCCAATTTCCTGATATTTTTGAGGATTATGCAGAAAGTCCACAATCTCTGTAAGTACTTCCTTGGCTTCATCCTCCCCGGCAACATCACTGAACTTAATGCCTGTTGTGGACTCCACATACACCTTTGCATTGCTCTTTCCAAACTGCATGGCTCCCATTCCGCCGCCAAGCCTTTTCATCATTTTAGAGGAGATCCACTGCCCGATCACCACAAAAAGCACGATGGGAAGCACCCAGCTGATCAGAAAGCTGAGGATCGGAGACATTTCCTCCTCCACTACCCTGCCAAATTCACAGCCTGCCGCCTGCAGTCTGTCCACCAACTCAGGATCATCAAAGGTAGCCGTTCTGTAATATCCGGTCTCCTCCTTATTATCCACAAAATAAATGTAATCTCCATCGATCTGGACCCTGGAAACCTGCTTCTCATCTATCATGTTCAGGAAGGTTCCATAATCAACATCTTCTACCTGCTGCTTTAACAGTCTTGGGAACAAAAAGCTGTTCAGCAGCAGCATAACAACGATCACCAGCATGTAATAAAATGCCAGCGGTTTTTTGGGTGTTTTTACTTCCTTCATAAGTTCCTTTCCGTCCGCCTTACGCCGACTTGATCTTTTTTATTTTATCTGTTTTATCATGTGCAAAGGAAAGATAAAACATTTGGATCCGCAGTTTATTTTCCTCATACAGGTCAATGGCCTTGTAAAGATCTTTATAATAATCAAACAAAATCCTTTTCGTCCGTATGCTCTGCTGGAAGTTTACCTGTGTATCCACCAAACTTCCCTTGGTCTTTACATAATAATAAAGAGGCTTTTTCAAAACGCCTACCTTCCCTACATATTGCAGATATTCCAGGTTAAACTGAAAATCCTCGCACCAGTTCAGCTCTGTAGAGCAGGTAATTCCAAAGGTTCTGATAATATCTGCCCTGAAAAATTTATTCCACAGCACTCCATAGTAAAAATTGGCAGGCGCTTTCATCATATATTCCGCATACTTTGAGCGGGTGATCACCGTACCTGTGTCAATGTCCCCTCTTTCCATGATGGTTCTTCCCCGTACTCTGTAATAGTCGCAGATCACCATGTCACAATCATATTGAAGCGCTGTCTTTACAAATTCCTCTGTAGCATTCTTCACCAGCCAGTCATCTCCATCCACAAACTGGAAATATTCTCCCTGCGCTTTCTGCATGGCCAGATTTCTGCTGTGGGATACTCCGCTGTTTTCCTTCTTTATGTAATGGAAACGCTTATCTCCTTCCGCATACCTTCTGATCACCCGGTCTGTGTGGTCTGTGCTTCCATCATTTACCACAAGCACCTCTATGTTTTGATAGCTTTGATTTTGAATACTGCGCAGGCAGCGTTCAATGGATTTTTCCCCGTTGTAAATCGGCACAATAATACTTACAAGCGGCTGATTCATTTCCTTTCCCCCTTCAACTTTCATAACATTAAAAGAAAATTTAACTCCAAAAAAAGTAAATGTCAATGATGCATTTCTAAATATTTTTAAAAAAACTATAAAAAACCTGCCGCCGCACTTTTTCCCGACTTGCCAGAAAAATATCCCTGTACTATAATCTTCTAAACAAACTGCCAAGAAGTGAGGATCGTTATGAAAATTTTGATCTTATCCTGCAGCACCGGCGGAGGACACAACACTGCTGCCCGTGCCGTCAAGGAATGTCTCGAACTGCATGGCTATGAAGCCGTACTGCTGGATCCTTTCAGTCTTTCTGGCAAGCGTACTGCTGATTTTGTAGGAAATGCCTATATTCAGCTTGCCAAGCATGCCCCCGGTTTTTTTGGTTTTTTATATCGGTTTGCAGACGCCATAAGCTCCTGCCGCCGAAAGTCTCCTGTGTATTATGTAAACCGAATACCTGCCAGGCGTCTTTATGCCTATCTTCAGGAAAATCCCTATGACGCCATTGTCATGCCCCACCTGTATCCGGCTGAGATGGTCACTTATTTAAAAAAGAAGTATTCCGATCTTCCCCCCACCGTAGCTGTGGCAACAGACTACACCTGTATTCCCTTCTGGGAGGAAACCAGATGCGACCACTATATTCTTCCCCACATAGAGCTTCTGGAAGAAAATTTGAAAAAGGGAATGTCTGCCGAAAATCTGCATCCTTACGGCATCCCTGTGGGACAGGCTTTTTCCCGCCATTTTGGCAAGGAAGCGGCAAAGGAAAAGCTTCACCTTCCCAAAGACAAGCCGGTGCTTCTTGTTATGAGCGGAAGTATGGGCTTTGGCAAAATGCACCTTTTTGTTTTTGAGCTGACCAGAAAGCTGACAAACGGGGAACAGCTTATCATTATCTGCGGCAATAACAGGAAAACCTACCGTATCCTGAAAAGTACCTACCGCAGGAATGCAAATGTCCACATTACCGGTTACACGGAGCATGTTGCAGATTATATGGCTGCCAGCGATGTGGTCTTTACCAAGCCGGGAGGACTGACCTCTACGGAAGCGCTGGTAAGGAACATTCCCATCGTCCACACGGCCCCCATCCCCGGCTGCGAGACAAAAAACCGGGAATTCTTTGTTTCCCGCGGCCTTTCCCTTGCCTCAGAGCATGTGCATACCCAGATTTTCCAGGGACTGACTCTCCTGCACAACACAGAGCTCAGAAATGCCATGATCACTACACAACAAAAATATGCAAAGCCGGACGCTGCTATGCAGATCGTAGAACTGCTCCTTAAACTGACTTCCGGCAGGGACGCCGCAGATGTTTAAAAACAAAACAGAATGGAGTTTTTATGACTTACTTATTTTGGTGCGCCGCAGGCTATCTGTCCGGCAGTGTGCTTTACGCCTATCTGATCCCCAAGCAATTTTGCCATGTGGATATCCGCACCCTCAGCGACGACGGAAATCCGGGAACCGCAAATGCCTTTAAATATGCAGGCTTTTTTGCAGGAAGCAGTGTGATCCTCTGCGAACTGTTAAAGGCCTTTCTGCCCGTTTTTCTGGCGGCCCGCATGCTGGATCCGGGAAAGCTTCCCTTTGCCTTCGTGATAGCTGCACCTGTGGCCGGACATGCCTTTTCTGTTTTTTCCAAAGGAAAAGGAGGCAAAGCAATCGCCGCCTCCTTTGGTGCCATACTGGGTTTATTTCCCGAGCTGTTTCCTTTAGCAGCCCTGGCTTTCTTTTATATTATGTTTTCCACGCTGGTGGTCATAAAACCACATCTGATCCGTTCTGTGGTGACTTTTGCTCTTTTTGCGCTGACCGTATACAGAAAGGTTCCCATTCCTTCCATCCAGCTTGGCTGTCTTTTGATCTCCATCATTACCATTTTCAAGCACCTTATTCACTATCAAAAAGAGGAGATCAGGGTATCCTTCGGTTTTCGCAGGCGCTGATCCTTCAGTCCTGCGTTACAAGAGCCTTTTTCAGCATAAGAAGCTCTTCCAGGTCAATACAGCTTAAAATGCTCTGCTCTCTGACCTGTCCGATCAGCTTTTCCAGTTCTACAAAGCTGACCTCCTCCACCTCGCTTTTCTGCAGGGTCAGCTTTTCCACACAAACAGGCTGTTCATATACATAAACGGCGCTCACTTCCCTGTCCCTGAAAGGCTTTCCCCAGAATTTGCTTTCCCGGTATCCCTTTCTCATTCCCACAAACTGAAGTTCCCCCGGTTCTGCACAGATCCCAAGCTCTTCCTGCAGCTCTCTTGCCCCTGCTTCCTCTAGTTCATCTCCTGCATGAGCATGTCCTGCCGCAGAAATATCATAATACCCCGGATAGGCATCTTTCTTCGGGCTGCGTTTTTGCAGCAAAACTTCCGCCGTTCCATCCTTTTTTCTGCGGGCCACCCAGACATGGGCGGTACGGTGTCTGTCACCCTTCTCGTGAACCATGCTGCGCTCTTTTACCTGCCCGGTCGGCTCCCCGTTTTCGTCAACCAGATCAAACAGCTCCAGTTCTTTTCCATCTAATATGGCCTGCCGCCATTTTCCGCTCCTGTCATAGCAAAGCTTCAGTGAAAAGAAGGGCGCTTCCTTTTGAAGAAGCTCCAGAAAAAGCCGGTCTCCGTCCCACAAATTTAAATCCGTAAGCTGATCCTTCCGCACCCATTCTAAAACGCCCTCATTGCATGCCGTGATCTCCCCTTCAAACAAAGAGGCAGTATACAGACACATATATTCTGTCTGGGTTCCCTCTGAACAGAATGTCACGATCCCCCGAAACCTCCAGGAAGTAAGGGTCAGTCCTGTTTCCTCATAAACCTCACGAAGGAGGCACTCTTCCGGGCTTTCCCCTTCTTCAAAGTGACCTCCTACGCCGATCCATTTATCTTTATTAATATCATGCTTCTTGGACACTCTGTGCAGCATCAGGTACTCCTGATCCCTTTCAATATAGCACAAAGTGGTCAATACACTTTTTCCCATCAGGCAAGCATTTCTCCTACGATCTTATTTACCAGGCCGCCGTCTGCCTTTCCCTTCACCCTGGGCATCAGCTCCTTCATGATCTTTCCCTTTTCCTTCGCAGTAGGCTCCGTGATTCCAAGCATGGCAAGCACTTCCTTTACCTGCGCACGGATCTCATCCTCGGAAAGCTCCTCTGGTGCAAACTCCTGATAAACAGAAAGTCTTACCTCACATGCCTTTTTAATATCCTCTCTGTCTGCCGGCGCTAACTCCATGGTCTCCTTTGTCTGTTTCATTTCCTTCTTAACTACTTCAAATTCTTCTGCCTCAGTCAGATCTGCTCTCTTGTCAATCGCCTTGTTTTTCAGGGCGGAAAGCAGCATGGACAGCGCGTCCTTTCTCTCCTTGTTTTTCTCCTTCATTGCCGCCATCATTTGTGTGCGTACCTCATCGATCATACTCATGACCATAACCACCTTTCTTTTTCTATTATTCTCTGCTGCACTGCATAATCAGCAGTTCTACACTCATGGTATCATTCATCCTGCCTGTTTTGACCGCTTCCTCCGCCTCCACACAGCTTTCCAGCGCTCTGCGAAGCTGTGTGGTCTGAAAGCGTGCTGCCTGGGAAACATATTTTCCGGCCACAAAGCCGGGCAATCCAACCTTTGGCCCTATGGTCTTACCCTGATACCCCTTTCCGGAAAGCTCTTTTACCTGTAAAAGGAGATTAAACTGCCTGGCGATCAAAAAAATGATCCTCATAGGCGGCTCCTTCAGGGTCAGCAGCTCGTAATACAATTCCAGCGCCTTTCTCTGCTTCCTGTCTGCAATGGCATTCACCATATCAAAGATATGCCCCGAGATCTGTTTTGTACAAATGGCCTCCACATCAGCCTCCGTGATCACATCCCGATCCATGCAGTAACAGAACAGCTTTTCTGCCTCCGCTTTGATATTTTCCATATCATTTCCGGCCTTTTCCAGGAAAAGCAAAAGCGTTCTCTCTGAGATCTGCTTTCCTTCCTTCTTTACCATTCCAAGCACCCAGCGCTTCAGGGTATTTTCATCCTGAACGGCAAATTCAGCAGCATATCCTTTTGCCGCAACCGTCTTATACAGCTTGCTGCGCTTGTCCACTTCCGTTTCCACAAAGATAAAGTACGCCGTTTCGGAAGGATTTCCAAGATATTCTGCCAGCGCCTCGCCGCCGCTTTTGAAAAGGCCGCTGTTTTCCATGACGATCAGTCTGCGCTCTGCAAAAAAGGGCATGGTCTCCGCAAGGTCAATGATCTCTGAAAGGGTAATATCCTTTCCCTCATAGTAGTGATAATTCATGGTATCATTTCCTATGATGGCTTCCTTCAGCCTGTCCCTGTACTGTTTTCGCAGGTAAGCCTCTTCCCCGTAGAGCAGATAGATATGATTAAATTGTGCTGTCTTAATATCCTGTAACAGGCGTTGCACTGATTTTCTTTCCCTTTCTATTTCTGCTTTTTATATTCTTGCGATAAAAGCTGGTTTTATTATACACTAATCTGCTTTCAAATAAAAGGGCATCCTTAAAGGCTGCCCTTTTTTATGTTTATATGTTATTGCAAATTCATACAATCAGTATGAGATTTATCAGGAATTTCTTTCTCAAAGGAAAATTTCTCCGGCGAGCGTTTGTCTGCCTGATATACTCCACAGCTATAGCCCGCCTCCCCGTGGTAATCTCCGTCCGGCCCCTGTCCCATCACCAGATAAATCTCATTGTCCTGCTGATATATTTCTTCCGGCATCACAAAAGGGCAATAGCTGGTATGATCGGAAAGCTTCACCTGCGGTTCCTCGATATTGACATTCTGAAAGCTTTTGCCTCCATCCTCTGTCACAAACAGCTCACCAAGGCTGCCGCCGCTATATGATTTTGCCAGATATCCCACTTCGTTATCCACAAAATAAATAAACAGCGCCTGTCCTCCCGATCCTAAAAAGGGATCCGGATTGACAAAGCTGCATTCTCCGTTTTCCACTCCGATCAGGACATAATAGCTGCTTCCACAGGCCCGGTCTACCGGCACCAGTCTAAGCTCCATACCATCCTCCCGAAGAAAGCTGCATTCCGGCTCCAGCGACATGTAAAAATCAATCTGTTCCTGACTGACCTCTGCCTCTTTCTCCGTTTCCAAATCCTGCTGCATTCCAGCACTTTCTTCTGTCACAAAATCCGGCTCTGTTCTCGGCTGTGTCCCTGTGGCGCTTTCTGCATCTGTCTGCTGCCCGGCTTCTTCATCCGTCTGCTGATCCTGTTCCGGCTTCCTGCCCTCTTCCTTCTGCTGATCGACTCTGCCTGTCATCATCTGCTTTGTGTCCGGCAAAAGAGGTTTATGGGGCAGAAAAATATGAAGCAGACACACCGGCACCAAAAATGCCAGAAGCAATCCTATCAATGTCTTTATTGTTCTTTTCATTTTTTTCTCATTTCTGCGCGGCTTTTTGCGCATGCCGAGTTTGTGTCAAGTGTGCGCAGACACAAATCTCGCGATTGAAAAATTTTATTTTTCAATCTTTCCTACTCCTGCACATAATCCCGGACGAGTCCTCTGTTCCCTGCAAAGTCATGAACACCTTTCCCGGTGTACTGCAATGCGATCCGATCCTCCGGATGAACCTCCGTCAGGTACAGCACTATTAAAAACAACCATTCCAGCGGCTTCATTAAAAAGTAGATCAGATCTGCTACCCATTTTTTCCTGATCATGCGGGCAACAGGAAAGCCATAGGTATCATAAAACCCTCTAAGCCTTCTGTGGAACCCGGGCGTACGTTCTTCAAGAACCTGTTCAAAGGCATTTGCAATACAAAGCTGACGGTTCACAGTCACACTGTGCCCGTGGCGGACTCCCATCCTGATCGGTTTCACGATCTTCCGGTCTCCTCCTGCCGCCACCGTACAAAGGTAATGCTCATCCACATAAATATTTTGCGGCGACACTCTGGCCGAAAGCCGGAAGTCACTGGTTTCTGTAAATGCTTTTATCACGAAAGAAGGTGCCTGGCCGAATAAAACCAGGATCACAAGCAAAATTCCTAAAAGCGGCCACATCAGCAGGAATGCGGCAATCGGCCATCTTTCTGACTTTTTCAGGAACCGGTTGCAGATCCCCAGAACGGGAACATTGTCAATTTTACTGCTCCTTTCAGGATCCTCCTCATATTCCTTTCCTTTTCCGATCACCATTCTGGCCAGGATCATAAAATAATTCAGAGGTAAAAGCAGCAGATATCCATCCATAGGCTCCGAAAGATCCAGTACCTGGTAGGTGAAAATCACACACAGCGCGCCGCCCAGATAAGCGGCCGCCATAGCAAGCACCGTCCAAAGCGGCGGCACTTTTTTTACATCCGAAAACCGCAGAAAAAAAAGGCCTGTCACTGCTGCCAGCAAAAGGACAAGCATTCCCGGCCATGTTTCCGGCCAAATGGGAGCATGACGTTCCGCATTCGCAAGCTGGGTCTGCCAATCCGCCTGCCAGGCCACGTTTTTCACAAAGCTGATATAAACAACTTCATATACCCCTGCCAGAAACAACAGCAGAATATCATATATTCCGGAAGAAGCGCTGTGATTTAAACGGTTCCCGGTCTCAGGCTTTCCTCCCGCGGTCACAGCCAGAATAATCCCTTCATATATGGTTGCCACCAGCGGATATATAAAAAAGACGCCCAGAAAAAGACTATATATGATAAATAAAATAAGATCCGTTCCTATTTCTCCAAAGGTTTCCGTGGTCATGTAAAATCCTGCCACCACGATCATCGCCACCAGAAGTGTGATCAAAGCCTGTGCTATGTATGGATGCTTTCTGATCCGGTTCATAGTAAATTTCCCCTTTCGCAGACACTTTGCCTTCGCTTTAGGCTATAGTATAGCACAGGTATCCACTTACAGGGTAGATGATTTTATTTGCATACCTGGCCTTTTTTCATTTTAAAGCTTTCCGGCAAAAGGAGGCATGCAAGGAAATAAATGAATGGAGCAAAATTTCCTGAGGACTGGATTATTACATAATCAAGCGTGTACATTCTGCAGCCAAGCGCCTGTTTGATATCCGGGATCAGGGCTCCTACAGCCATCCAGATAATAGGCTGCACAAGCAGCATTTTCTTTGAATAAATTGTTTTCCCACTTGCCGTCATCACAAGCAGGGCCAGAAAAAGAAAGCCCATTGCCGGATATACAATATAAAATGCCGGGATAATATGGCTCC
>ULXX01016062.1_pt1 | contig 22095 bp, 21 predicted proteins | sample 1961621 | NCBI WGS metagenome assembly ULXX01 (sample SAMEA4835848, study PRJEB28245) | human gut metagenome | biome: gut microbiome; material: fecal sample | place: Denmark | collected 2008
GTCCCTTTAATCAGATTCACTGTAAGGTTGCAGATATTAGGAAGAGCAGACGTCAGAGCCTGAGGAATAATGATCTGCACATAGGTCTGGAAGCGGGAAAGCCCGATGGTGAGTCCTGCTTCCATCTGTCCTGCCGACACGCTCAGGATGGCTGAGCGGAATACTTCCGACAGAAGGGCTGTGGTGTTCAGAGTAAAGACGATGATGGCATACCACAGAGGATTCACTCCATGAAATACATCAAAGGAGCTGCCCATCGCTTTGAAGGCTGCATTCAGAAGACTGGGAAGCAGGGTGTACATGAGAAGAATCTGCAGCACCAGCGGTGTCCCGCGGATGAATGACACGTAGAGAGCAATAGCCTTTTCTCCCCATCCCCGGGCACCGATTCTTTTTTCAGCCATAAGGAATGCCGGTACCATGGAAAGCAGCAGTACCAGGGCAGTAATGAAAAGCGTTACCGGAAGAGCCTTCAAAAGGAAAGGCAGGGCATGCTGCATAAATGAAAAATCCAGTTCCATAATTTCCTCCTTATGCTTTCAAACGTCCCCGCCCTAAATAGGATTCCATGCGGAGAAAAGCCTGTTCGATCAAAAAGCTGAGTGCCCAGTAAATGAGAAGGCAGGCCACATAAAGTTCAACGCCGTAAGCGCCGTAGTTCTTTGAAATAATCAGATTTGTGCGGCCCAGGAGATCGATGAGTCCGATGGTATAGGCCAGTGCACTTTCCTTCATCAGGTTAATTACGGAATTTCCAAAATTCGGAAGAGCAATCACCGCTGCCTGAGGAAGCATAACCCGGAAAAATGCCTGTTCCGGTGACAGGCCAATGGTCACCGCTGCTTCGTACTGCCCCCTGTCCACCGTTTCATAGGCGGAACGGAACACCTCGGACACATAGGCGCCAAAGAGAAGAGTGAAAGTAATAATGACAAAGATGGCACGGGACAGATTATCCATGTCGATACCAAATTCCGCCTCCATGAATTTCGGCAGGCCGTAGAAGACAATGAACAGAAGGACAATAGACGGGGTGCAGCGGATTATATAGGTATAGCCATCCGCCAGAGCACGGATCGCCTTATGTCCCGACAGCTTGGCCCATGCCAGCAGCATTCCCAGGATAGAGCCTGTAAGGATGCTGGTCACTCCCACTACCAGCGTCACTGCCAGATAGGGAAGAAGGGCTGGTATAGATGTAAAAATGATATCCGGACTGAATGGTCTGGTCTGCATAAAAAACACCTCCTTGGAAATAGTAAGTTCGTGCGCTAGTGTATTAGTGGGATAGTCAGTTGGGGAAAGGTTCTCCGGTTTGACAGGCCTTTGTCCCGAGGGCTGCAGCGGCGTCCACTTCCCGGCCTCGCCGCCCCGGCTGTAAGGTTTTATAAAATCAGCAGCAAAGCCACTCACCTTTCCCCCCTCTGAAACTTTTGAGTCCTTGTATTATTTCACATCAATGAGCTTGCTTACTTCTTCTCCGAAGTATTTATTTTCCAGCTCTGCAATCTTTCCTTCCTGTTTCAGCTCGCCCAGAGCTTTATCCACCTGCTCTGCCAGTTCCTTATCATTCTTATTGATAACCGTGTAAGTAGGAATGGCCTTGTAGCGGAAGTAGCTCAGTTTATCCTTGAAGTCCTTATAGGGAGCATCCGGTGCTTCCACATTTTTCTTGTAAGCCAGTTCAATGGAGAAATAGCCGTCATACCTTCCTTCCAATACCCAGGTGTAAGCATCAGCTACCTGGAAGTTTTCAGAAGCTTCCAATTTGACCGGATGATCCGGATGGGCTGCGTTGTAATCTTCAATCACCTGGTACTGTGCATTCTGTGGAGCAATAGGTACCAGTTTTTTGCCTGCCTTGGCAAAATCATCAAGATTTTTAATAGTATTAGCATCTTCCTTGCGGATGGTGACACCGATAACGCTGGCAGCAATGTTATTCTTCGGGAAAATGTATTTCTTCTCCCGGGCCGGTGTCTTCCAGGCCCCCTTGGTACCGATATCATATTTCCCTGATTCCACGCCAATCAGAAGGTCATCATCAGAGGTAGGCACGAACTGGAATTCATACTGCGGCAGTTTTTTGGCCACTTCCTTCATGACAGCCACTTCCATACCGTCAGATTTGTTGTTGTCATCCACAAAATCATAGGGGAAATAGTGGGGTGTGTGTGCCACCTTTACGATTTTTTTGCCACCATTACCGGAAGCTCCTTTGGCTGAATCACTTTTATTTCCACCGCATCCTGCTGCTGTCAGCGCAATACCTACAGTGCCTGCAATCAATACCGCTTTAATGGCTGTCTTCAGTTTCATCATAATCCCTCTCCTTTATTTCCCATACCTATCTGCTGCTTCACGAACCCATGCCAGATGATTTACATCGGTATCCCGCGGGATGGTGCAGTCAGCTCCAAGAACCACACCGGTAGTGCCGGCTTCGTCTAGAATATTCCTGGTTTCCTCTTCGATTTCTTCTTTATTTCCTGTGTAAATGACATCCTTTTCCGTCTGGCCAAAGCCGCCAATCACCGCTTTGCCATGGAACAGTGCCTTACCTTCCTTCAAAGGCACTCCTTCCACCTTAGCAGCCCAGTTCACTGCCTTGAAAGGATAATCCCTGTACCATTCCAGATGGTTGTGGAACCCATGATAGCCGCAGATGTGAAGGATATTGCTGCCGCCGGCTTCATTGGCCGCCTCCAGAATCCTCACCTCATAAGGTGCCACCTGCTTTTTGTAAATGTCTTCGGTAAGCCGATCAGAACTGATATTGTTGACTGAAAGATAAATGCCGTCCACGCCGCCTTCTTCAATGAGAGCCTTTGCCAGTTCCGCATAATCTTTAGAGATTACATCGAATACATGGGCTGTTTCTTCCGGGTAATCCTGAATCCAGGATGCAATATCCACAGGATGGCCCAGAGAAGCCTGCATAAATTCAATGGTCCTGGGCACTGCGAAGAGATTGTAGAAAAGAGGTACTTCCTTTCCATAAAGGGAAACCAGCTTTCTGGCATAGCCGATCTGGAAGCGGAACCAGTCCGAATCCCGGCCCAGAGGTTTGATATCCTTCAAATCCAAAGGAGAGGAAACCGGTTTCTTCAGCTCATCGATTGGATAACCAAAATATCCGTCAGTCATGATTTTGATGAGGTCCGGCTGGAAGGCTTTGTAAAAATCAGCCTGCCCTGCCAGCACCTTGTCCGTCAGTTCCGGATGGGCAAAGGCATCAGCACCTACCTCATCTCCCAGGAAATGGTGCCAGAATCCCACTGGCACGCGGTCTGCTTTTTCATTATTGAAAACCTTTGCGATTAAATCTCTTCTGCTTGCTGTCATATGATGTCTCCTGTTATAAATTAAAGTTTCTTATTTTCTTTGGTTAAGGGATTTCCCTCTGACATCGGCGGTTTCCATTCATGGCTTAGACCTCCTGTATATAAAAAAGACCTCATCCAAAGGGACGAGGTCTCGTGATTCCACCCAATTTCACCGGCCTTTCACAGGCCAGTCTCAGCGGCACCGGTCAGTGCCTTTGGCTGTATCGGGCCGCCCGGCAGGACCTACTTTTTTCAATCCTGCAGCTCTGAAATGCACTTCCCCTTCTTATCCGTATCCGCTTCCACTGTCCGGACTCGCTTTTCCGTTTTCAGAAAGGTACTCTTTTCATCATCGCCTGTTATGAAAATATGTCCCCGGGCCGGTTCGGCCCGGGACATGGTGGATACAGGCCCTTCAGGTCCTGTTCCTATTCTTCTGCTCAAGGTCTTAAGGTTTCTGCGAATCGAGTTCCTGTACCCGTTCTGCCAGAACCTGGCGAAACCTGTCTGATCCCTGTCAGTCTGTAACCTTACTTCTTGTAAAACTGGTGAAACGCCGGAGAAGAGATGCCCAGGAACAGCAGGCAGCCTGCCAGACCCCATTCCAGTTCGTTCAGTTTCTTAGCAATCAGTCTGCCCATTCCTTTTCATCCTTTCTTTCTTAAAATCAAAAAGCTCCCGTCCCCTAAGGGACGAGAGCCTAAGCTTCGTGTTTCCACCCAATTTCATACGTCCGTCACCGGACATACCTTTAAAGGTTCTATCAAACCCTGACTCTGTATCGGGAGTTCCCGGGAAGACCTACTACAGTTCAGCCTGCCTAACTCAGAAATGCACTTCAGCACCTTATCCGTGTCCGCTTTCACTCTCCGGACTCGCTTGACCGTCATCAGAATGCCTACTCTTTTCTTCATCGTTTTGTTGTACGTACTTTATCACGATTTAGAAATCTTGTCAAGGGACTTTTTTTATTTCTCAAACCTATGATGGAGGGAGCGCCCTTTGGGCGCTGAAGGTCAGAAGGGGGCAGCATCATCTCGGCGGACCATGAGCTGCATGGCGCCTGCCAGCGGCAGCGAAAACCGTAAATCCGGGATGCGCCCGTAAGGGCAGCTGGATTTTCATCGCTCCAAAGGCACGGTTTTCTGGTTTTATACAGATGGTGCCCCACCATTTTGTAAAGGTTCCTACCGGGAAACTTGCCCCCGCGTCAGCAAACTCAACCTCCCCCCTCTACACCTTCATGCTAAAGGCCTGTCATATCAGAGGCTGGGTGTATCTTCCAGTCCGTCAAAGCGCTGGAAAGCTCCGTCTGCCAGGGCCTTGGCGTTTACGTCATGGACGATGCCGATTTCTTCCAGCTGGGTGGCAGCCCTTTCGATGGCGTCATAGCCGCCCTGAACGGAAGGCACATAGTTGTAGGATTTAAGCAGTTCTGCATTGAGGGCCACATCACCGGATACGTAGTTCTTATCATGGAGCATCTGGGCTACTTCGTCAGGATGTTTGGATACATAGAGAGCGCCTTTCATGACAGCTCTGGTGTAGCCTTTGGCCAGATCTGGATGTTCCTGTACGAATTTGGCGGTGAGGATTGCGGAGCAGCAGTATTCATCCTTGAATTCCGGAGATTTGGCGGTATCCAGAACCGAGGTGAAGCCGTATTCCTTCATGGCAATAGCGCCTACGGGGTCCGTCATAGCAATAGCATCTACCTGGCCCGATTTCAGAGCCTGGGGCAGGGAGTTTCTTTCAACCACTACGAATTCCACTTCCATGTTATCCGGAGTCACGCCAATGCCATCGGTATGGAGGGCACGCTGGGCAATGACAGTGGCTGTATCAGCCAGACCGGATACGCCGATTTTCTTGTCTTTTAATCCTTTCACATCTTTAATACCAGTGTCAGGACGGGTCACGATACGGACGCAGCCTGTATGGAGACCGGCGGTGAGTTTCACCGGCAGACCATTCTGGATAGGCTGGATAATCTTGGAAACCAGGGTCTGCATACCATCTACTTTATCGGTTCCCAGTGCTTCCGTCTCGCTGGCACCCTGGATATTAATCATTTCCGGATTAATGCCTTCTTCTTTGAAGAAGCCCTTTTCATAGGCTACCACAGTAGATGCTTCGCAGAGGGAAGGAGAGTAGGCCACCCTCATATTTGTCTTGCCTTCTGCTGCAGCAGAAGCACTTTTAGCGCTGCTTCCCGCTGTCTGGGTGCCGCCGCATCCGGCCACTCCCAGTACGCTGACCAATGCCAATGCTGCTGCTAATGATTTCCAATGTTTATTCATGCTGTTCCTCCTCTTCGTATGGCGATGATTTTGTGTCCATACGGTATATTTATGCAAGGCCTGTTTGGGAAATAGTGGGATAGTGAACTGGTAAACCAGCGTTCTAGTATTCTTTTAGGGCAGCCGCCTGCCATGTAATCCCCCAAATCCATTACAGGCTCTTTACATCCTGATAGCCGTCAAAGAAATAGTAGGCATTATCTGCAAATTCCTTGGCGTCGAGCTGATTCACAAGCCCCAGATCCGACAGATCCTTTGCCGCCGCCTTGATAGCGTCATAACCGCCCTGAACGGAAGGGGTATAGTTATAGGATTTCAAAAGTTCGGCGTATTCTTTTTCATCGCCGTTCACATATTTCTTTTCAATAAGCATTTTAGCCGCTTCTTCCGGGTGCTGTTTGATATAGAGGGAGCCCTTCTGAATCGCCTCAGTCAGTGCTTTGGCAGCGGCCTGGTTCTTTTCAAGGAACTGATTTGTCACTACCAGATCGCAGCAGTATTCATCCTTCCAGCCCTTGGAAGAAGCTGTATCCAGCACCGGCACAAAGCCGTATTCCTTCTGTGCAATATAGCCTACCGGGTCCGTCATGACGATAACATCTACCTGACCGGAAGAAAGAGCCTGGGGCAGGGAGTTTCTGTCCACCACCACGAATTCCACTTCCATGTTGTCCGGTGTCACCCCGATACCTTCATGCTTCAGGGCCCGCTGGATGATAACGGTACCCGTATCAGCCAGACCAGCCACACCGATTCGCTTTCCCTTCAGGTCCTTCACATCCTTAATGCCGGAATCCGGACGGGTGATAGCCCTCACGCAGCCAAAATGGACGCCAGTGGTCCCCTTGACAGGAAGACCGTTCTGCAGGGGATGAATGGTTTTGCTCACCAGGGTGATTTCCATATCCACCTTGCCTGAGCCCAGGGACTCATTGGCTGTGGCCCCATCCACCTTTACCAGCTCCGGATCCAAGCCGGCATCCTTGAAATAGCCCTTTTCATAGGCCACGAAAATCGGCGCCTGGCAGAGGGAGGGCGAATAGCCTACCTTCACCTTCACATTGTCCACCTTGGCAGCAGCAGTGGATGCAGCAGGTTTCCCGCTTTCCCCGCATCCCGCCAGACCGAGTACGGAAAACAGTGCCAGTGCAGCAGCGGCTGCTTTGACTTTCCCAGAAATCATCATGATTCATCTTCCCCTTCCTTTTTGTATATGAGAGGCGGTTTCATGCCGCCATGACTCCATTGGAAACGAAATATGCGGAACATATAAAACCTATGGAACCAGGATTCCTCACTTAAAGCTGGCAGCAGTCAGTATTTGTCAATCTGCCTTTCACATATCACTGTATGCTGCCTCCATCATTATCTCCAGCAAGGCTGCCTGCCCCTATGAAAACAGATATATTTGAACTCTATTCACATACCGAGACAAGAGATTTCCTGCTTCATGGCAGCCTCCCATATGAGCGTAAGATTTCTCCACACCCCTCAGCTGGTATCGAAATGATGATATGGCGATCCACCAATGCCAGCTGTCAGTCTGCTACTTGCAACAGTCCTTTTCCGTGGCCCTGACTGCCTCTTCGTAGGTCATATGATGCACCGGCTGCTGGCTGGCGGCGTAAACTTCATAGGCAAGGCCCAGGCTAGGTAATGCCAGCAGGGCCAGCGTCACTATGGCCGCATTGATTTTCTGCTTTACATCCATTACAGTCCCTCCAATTCATCCATGGCTTTCAGGATTTCATCCTTTCTGATTTCATAGGGTACATGTTTTATATCCGGCTTTTCCAGAGCATATCCTGCCAGTGCCGGGGCATCCTTCCTGTCTATGCCAATATCTTCCAGCCTGTGGGGCAGGGATGTTTTCTTTGTAAAAGCAAGCATTCTGTCCCTTTCTTCCTTCTGCCCGTCCATGGTCAGAAGCACCAGGGTGCCGTAGCACACCACCGCCCCGTGGAGATGATGTCCCCTGTGGGGCACCTGGTTATGGCTGTTGTAAATGGCATGGGCCAGGCTGGAGTTGTAAATGACCGGCACACAGTTGGAAATAAGACCTGTGGAAATTATGATATTCTGCACTACGAAGCGGAATTCTTCACTGTCCAGCTTCTGATCAAAATCAGAAAGCGCTTTTTCTCCCATATCCAGAAGGCCATCGGAACAGCTGCCTGCCAGCCGCACGCCCAGTGTTTCCAAAAAGGTCAGCCTGTCTCCCCGGGAATTAAAAAGCACCTCATATTCCTTGGACAGCGCATCCCCTATGCCTGCCCAGAAGTATTCCCTGGGGGAATGAAGCAGCACCCGGGTATTGATAAATGTATGAAAAGGCGGCCGGCTCCTGTACCAGTTGGCCCGGTACGTATGGTCGGGATAATAAATCACCGATACCGCTGTCACAGAGGCACAATTGGAGGCCAGGGTGGGGAACGTGAAAATTGGTTTATCCAGTTTTTCTGCCGTATACTTGGCTGTATCACAGGCCCTGCCTCCACCTACGGCAAATATCATATCCGCTTCCCGGACCTCCGGGATTTCCATGAGCTTTTCTGCATTTTCAAAAGTGGCATCATCACCATAGAGGAAACTTCCTGTGATGGAAATCTTCCCCTCCACTGCTTCTCGAATCAGCGGCTCCGCCGCATTCCTTGCCTTATTTCCGCCGATAATGACTGCTGTCTTTCCGAATTTCCCGCATACCGCAGGGATTTCATCATAGGCATCAGGACCTATGGTATAGCTTGGTAAGAAACGATTCTCCATACTTCCCCCTTATGAAACAACCTCTTCCGGCAGCCCATTTTCCCCATAATGAAGGGCCTTCAGAATTTCTGTCTTGTACGCCGTAAATACGGGCGACTCCCTGTCCACCGGCCTTGTAAGCTCGATTGGTATCTCCTTGATCACCCTGCCGGGATGAGATGAGAGCACCACCACCTTCTGGGCCATGTACACCGCTTCTTCGATATCGTGGGTTACCATGATCATGGTGGTGTGACTCTTTTCCCATACCTTCCGGATTTCCTCCTGCATGGTCATACGGGTGAAAGCATCCAGAGCCCCCAATGGTTCATCGAGAAGAAGAATCTTTGGATGGCCGATGAGAGCCCTTGCCAGAGACGCCCTCTGCTGCATGCCGCCGGACACCTGGTAAGGAAAATGGTCCTCATACCCTTCAAGGCCCACCTGATGAATAATCTGTTCTACATCATCTTTCCTCTTTTCATAAGTGCCCTGCACCTTCAGGCCGAAGGCAATATTGTCATAAATGGAAAGCCAGGGAAAAAGTACATGGTCCTGGAACATGAAGCCCCGGTCCACGCCCGGTCCTTCCACTTTCTTTCCATCCACTTCCACCTGTCCCTCATCGGGGATGAGGAAACCGGAAATAATGCGCAGCAGTGTAGATTTCCCGCATCCTGAAGGTCCGATGAAAGAAGTAAAGGATCCCGGAGCGATATCCAGAGAAATGCCGGAAAGAATCACCTGCCTGCCGCCAACGGTATTGGCATCATCAAAACTTTTGGATACCCCGTCGATGATAATATGTCCTTCTTCTACCATTTAATAACCCCTTTCTGCCATGCCAGCACCCGGTTTCTCAGCTTGAACATGAGCTCCATGAAAAGGCAGAAACTGCCCGCAATGAGGATGAGCCCCGCATACACATTGGAATAAGCCATCATTTCCTTCTGCCAGTTCACATACCAGCCCAAGCCATACTTGGCCCCCATCATTTCCGCCGTCACCAGTACTACGAAACTCATGCAGGTACCAGTAAAGACGCCCATAAAAATATCAGGCATGGCTGCCGGAATGGCTACACGGAAAACCTGGTCCCAGTGGCTAGCTCCTAAAGTCTCAGCCACTTCGAAATAAGACTTATTCACATTCCGGATACCTGCCAGCGTCAGAGACGCAGTAGGGAACCAGATGGAGAGGAAAATAAGGAACACACTGCCACTGTACATGGTGGGGAAAATCACCAGAGCCAGCGGAATCCACGCCACCGGAGGGATAGGTCCCAGAGCCTTGATGAAAGGCCACAGCCAGTAGTCAGCCCTTTTGGAAAAGCCAAGCCAGGCACCAGTGGCAATGCCCACCGATACCCCCAATATCCAGCTGATGGCCAGAAGAGAATAAGAATAGGCAATGCAGGAAAGAAGCAGATTGAAATCCTTCACAAAGACCTGCAGAATCCTGTCCGGCGCCGGAAAATAAATGACTGGCAGCAGCGCAAACTTTGCCGTAGCCAGATTCAGCCCGTCCAAAAGCTGGGCCAGCATGGCATAGAAGGGAGCCATGTACACCACCTGCTTTCTCGTCTGCACCGAGAAAAGAGAGGCTGCTCCAAAAGCCAGATACACCACAAGGCAAAGGCCAAGAAAATACAGGAGATAAGGCTGCGGCATCTTCATCTGCTGCAGACTCCTCTTCACCAGCACATCCACTGCCCCTGTCACTAAAATTGAAATTACAGGCAAAGAAAGAAGGATCCATTCTTTCTTCTTCATACATATCACATTCCTTTCTTTAGTGTCCTTCAGGACACCTGCCGTTCCTGCTTCTGTAGCCATTTCATCCTCCCGTAGAAAACAAAAAAGGCCCCGTCCCCAAAGGGACGAGAACCTCGTGCTTCCACCCAATTTCACCATAAAGTCGCCTTCATGGCCTTACAAAGTACGTCCGGAACCCCTGTTTCCTGTACCCCTGCGCTGTAACGGGCGTCTCCCGCAGGGCCTACTTCCTTCAGCCTCTGGGCTCCGAAATGCACTTCCCCTCCCCTGTCCGCTTCCACCATCCGGACTCGCTTTCCCCTGGAAGGTACTCTCCTTCATCATTGCCTGTAAACTCATACTATGGAACTATGAATCATAAGCCGGTCATGTCCCGCCCGGCATCGGATGCAGGCCCTTAGGGTCCTGCTCCCTATGTCCCTGATCAAAGTCATAGAGCTTCTTCGAATCGAGTCCTTGTACCCGTTCTTTACTTACCGGTGAAGCCCTTCCGATCCCTGTCAGATATGGCCTTACTTCCTGTAAAACTGGTGAAACGCCGGAGAAGAGATGCCCAGGAACAGCAGGCAGCCTGCCAGACCCCATTCCAGTTCGTTCAGTTTCTTAGCAATCAGTCTGCCCATTCCTTCTCATCCTTTCTTTTTTGAAATCAAAAAGCTCCCGTCCCTAAGGGACGAGAGCCTAAGCTTCGTGTTTCCACCCAATTTCATACGTCCGTCAACGGACATACCTTTAAAGGTTCTATCAAACCCTGACCCTGTATCGGGAGCTCCCGGGAAAGCCTACTGCTGTTCAGCCTGCCTAACTCAGAAATGCACTTCAGCACCTTATCCGTGTCCGCTTTCACTCTCCGGACTCGCTTGGCCGTCATCAGAATGCCTACTCTTTTCTTCATCGTTTTGTTGTGAATACTGTAGCACCGGGGACAGGAAATGTCAAGAGGGGAAATGGGAAAATGTCTAGTCCGGTAGATGAACTCCGAATCGAAATTCACTCATCAACGATTATCTAGCTCCATTCACTTTCATCAGAATACCTGCCATCTGTTTAGCTCTGCGGAAAAGGCTGTCTACGTCAGCCCATTCCTCTACTGTATGGTTCCTGGCACCTTCCACACCTACAGCACAGAGTGTTGGTACACCCATAGCCGTGGTGTAAGCGGCATCAGAGCCCCCGCCGCAAAGCCTGGCTTCCGGCTTTGGGAATCCGCTTTCCTCTGCTACTTCCTGCGCTATTTTCAAAAGCTCTAAATTTCCAGGAAGCCTTGTCATAGTAGCAAATCCCACGCTGTCAGATACCTTGGTGATGGTATCCGGAACATACTGACGGCTGCAAACTTCATCCACTTTCTTCCTGAGTATCGGCAGATCTTCCGGATGAGTATAACGGAAATCACATTCCACTTTGCAGTAAGCCGGTGCTGCATTGGCTACCGTACCACCTTCAATAGTTCCTACATTTACATTATACTGTTTTGAATAATCTGTCAGTTTTTCTATTTCAATAATCTTATGTGCCATTTCCAGAATCGCACTTCTTCCATTTTCAGGATCATTACCTACATGGCACCCGCGTCCGAAAGTTTCGATGAAGAAACGCCAGCATCCTTTACGCTGTACCACCAGACTATGGTCGGTAAAGCCGGTTTCAAAATTGAAGGCACATTTGGCTCCTTCCGCTTCTTTCTGAATGACTTCCGATGCATTGGAAAATGCGTGGGCCGGTTCTTCATCGGCATCCAAAATGACCTTGCATGGAAAATCTTCAAATCCTGCTTCATGAAGTGCCTGCAGAGTAGAAAGAAGAATGGTCACTCCGCCCTTCATATCAAGGACCCCTGGTCCATAAGCCTTTCCGTCTTTGATGGTAAAAGGTCTTTTCTCAGGTTCCCCTTTAAAGAACACAGTATCCATATGTCCCATAAGAATGGTGAAGGGCTTTGTCATATCTCCCCGTTCACCGATAATGGTGTCCCCGCATTTTTCATAAGGCACACGGCGAATGGAAAATCCCAATTTTTCAAGAATTCCAGCACAGAGATTACCCATGGCCATGCCGCCTTCCTTGACACCAATGCCGGAATCAATGGTCACCATTTCCTTCCACAGGGAGATCATTTCATCCTTATGTTCATCAATCCACTGATATGCCTTATCTCTAGTATCCATTCATTTTCTCCTGTTATAACTGTAAAAGCAGGGCAGCCAGCAGTTTGGCTCTCTCTGTTAAGGATTTTTTATCTGCCCATTCGCGGACAGTATGGTTGAATTCCCCTTTCACACCCAGGGCGCATAGGGTAGGAATGCCGGCTCTGGTCAGATAGGCGGAGTCGCTGCCTCCTCCTACGGCAATGGCTTTCATGTCGGGCAGGTTCCATTCCTTTGCAATTTTTTCCGCTCTATGAAATAAAGTTTCAGAAGCAGGAAGTCTTTCCATGGAAGATACTTTCACCAGGCACTGCACATGGGTCTTAGTCCCCTGTACATAGGTCTTCGCCGCAATCTCTCTGAATGCCTTCTCTACCCTTTCGATTCCCTCTTCCCTGGAATATCGCACATCCACCCTGCAGGATGCATGTTCCGGTATAGCATTGGCTACGGTACCGCCGGAAAAAACGCCCACATTGACTGTAGTGCCTTCTTCATAATCCGTAAGACTTTCCATATCCAGGGCCTTGTGACATAACTCTATAACCGCACTCCTGCCGTCTTTTGGATTATTGCCGGCATGGGCACCAATACCGTCAACGTCGAATTGGTACTGGGCCACCCCTTTTCTTTCTATCACAATGCCATTGTCGGGAAATCCGGTTTCCAGATTGAATCCCATGAGAGCACCTTTAGCCTCTTCCATATAGTCTTTCCCGCCGTTAGAATTTCTGTGACCTGTTTCTTCATCTCCTGCCAGAATGATTTTGATGGGATACCGGTCATATCCCTGGCTGATGAGAAGCTTCACCACATGGAGAAGAATGGTAAGACCGCCCTTCATATCAAGAACTCCGGGTCCGGTTACTTTGTCGCCGGTGATTTGGAAAGACCGTTCTGCTGCAGTTCCCTTTGCAAAAACAGTGTCCATATGACCAGTCAATATAATAAAGGGCCTCGTCATATCTCCATATTCTGCCACAAGCATATTGCCTGCTTTTTCGTAGGTGTGGAAACGGACATGAAATCCCAGGGGCTCCAGAAAATGCTGCACATCCCTTCCTACCGCATCTACACCGGCTTTATCATCCGGTCCGCAGTCCCGGTCCACCAGTTTCTGCCAAGTCTGCAGCATGGCCGGTTCCATTTCATTAATTGCGTTGACGACTGTTTCCTTATCCATCATTTTGTAAATTCCCACTTTTCAATGGTATGTTTTTCCACTACATCCCTGTTCAATTCAAATCCTGTACCCGGAAGGTCAGGAAGCTGGATTTTCGCATGAGAATCAATATAAGTGGAAGGTGTGACAATATCATCGGCATAGTAACGGTCGCTTCCAGGAATATCGTTTGGGTAGCGATAATAGGGAAGGGTTGCTACCGCCATATTGTGCCCTCTGGCCACACCGTCATCTACCATGCCGCCGCACCAGGAATAGACGCCTTTTTCTCCTGCCAGTTTCTGGATTCTTCTGGCTTCTGTCAGGCCGCCTACACGGGCTACCTTGATATTGATGATCCGACAGCTCCCCAGTTCGATAGCTCTTCTGGCATCATCCACGCTGTCAATGCTTTCATCCAGGCAGATTGGTGTCTTGATAGCTGCCTGCAGATGACGGTGATCCACGATATCATCAGAAGCCAGAGGCTGTTCAATCATGAGAAGCCCCAATTCATCCATTTCTTTAAAAAGATCAATGTCATTCAAAGTATAGGCCGAATTGGCATCTACCATAAGCATGATATCTCCGAATTCTTTCCTGACTGCCCGCATATATTGAATATCATACCCCGGTTTGATTTTGCATTTCACGCGGCGATATCCCTGATTCATATACTTCTCGATAGTTTTCAGCAGCTTATCCGGCGTATCTTCAATGCCAAGAGAAACACCAGCTTCTATTTCATTCCGCACGCCGCCTAATGCTTTATATTCCGGAATCCCAAGTTCCTTGGAATAGAGTTCCCAAAGAGCGCAGTCTACAGAAGCTCTGGCCATACGGTTTCTCCTTATCCAGGAAGTATGGTCGAAAAACCATTCCGGATCTTTGAAATCACCGGCGTCAAAGAGGGATGGGACGAGGAACTCCTTGATAACGAACAGAGCTCCTTCCGTAGTTTCCTCATTATACCAGGGCCGCCAGAATGCGGAGCATGCACCGCAGCCTACGTTGCCATCGCTGTCATGAAGCTCTACAATGGAGAAGTCCTTTCTCGTATTCAGTCCAAAACTGGTTCGGAATGGCACTTTGAAATCCAAACTCATTCTACGGATAACGACTTTAGAAATTTTCATCATATACCTCCTGCAAGGAATCACATAAATTACATAAACTATATATAATGAAGACATCGGCTATAGTGCCTGTGTCTGTTCATCATTCATCTTCTCCCACATCAAGCATATCTTCTTTTCTCTTGGGAATGAGGAATGCGCTGACTGCACAGAGCGTTGCTACCCCCATGAGGTAATAGAACACAGCATTGAAAGAACCATTGAATGCATATACAAGATAGCCCATAACCATTGGCGAAATAAATCCGGCTACCTGCCCACCCATATTGATTAATGTAGTGGCAGATCCCGAAATGCTGCCAGTGACAATCTTCAATACGATAGCCACGGCAGTTCCCATAATACATGCCTTAAAGAAATACACTCCGCACTGAAAAATCACAACCCACATAATGGTTTCCGCATTATACATGAAATACAGGAAAATAGCAGTCATTGCAGCGCAGATGACAATCATGTAATGTTCTTTTTTATCAAAATACTTATTCATGACCCATCCGCAAATAGCCGTAGAAAGGAAAGAGGCAATAAAGGGGATAGGTGTCAGATAACCTACAGCCTTCAGATTGATTCCCCGTTCAGCAATCAGATAAGTCGGCATCCATGCATCCAGACCCTTGTTAATGCAGGAAATACAGAATGCGCAGAGAACCAGCTTCCAAATCATGGAATATTTCATCAAATGAAGGAAGTGCTTCGTCTTATTTCCCTTATCTGCCGCCTTTTCTTCCTTAGGTTTCGTCTGTTTAACAAAGAGAGCATAAAAGAAAACATAAACCAGGCCGATAACACCCAAAATCTGGAACATACCTCTCCAGCCAAACCAGAGAATCAGAGGAACAATAATTACCGGTGCAATGGCAGAACCAATATAGTTAGAGGAAAGAATACCAGTTGCGAAGGCAGGGCGAAGCTCTCTTGGAAAATATTCCGCAATAGCACGATAGCAGGAACCGGCATAGGGCCCTTCACAGAGGCCAAAAACAAAACGCAGGAAAAGCAGACCTGCCAGCGTAGATGCATGACCGGTAGTAAAGGTAAAAATAGACCACAGGGTCATGGCTACAAGAATCACCGTTTTACTTCCCAAATGATCTGCTAACCAGCCACCAGGAATCTGCATGATAGAATACCCGATGAAAAAAGCACTGATAACCACGCCCATTTCTGTAGGTGCCAGATTAAACTCTTTTGAAATTGATGGCAGAGATAGACCAATGGCGGAACGGTCGATATAGGATATACAAAACCCTATATACAGAAAGAAAAACACCACATACTTGTTTTCACTTTGCAGCTTCTTTAACCAACTCATAACAATACCTCCTGCACTACTCCCAAATCTTTTTCTTACAAAAATGAGTCCGATACCAACAGTATCACAGGCCTCATTGCCGGAGCATTGCCCCAATCCAATTCCGGCGTACCTCCTATTTACTTTTCTCCCATTTACGCCTATCATAAAGAAAGTGTAATGTCCTTAATAGACCTTTATTCTGTCCCAAAGGAGACCTTATGCAAATCGGTATCGTTGTTCCAAGAGAAATTGTTAATGAAATCATATCTTTCCTCAGAAAAGAATTTCCTGAAATAGAAGCCATTCCTTTCCCCTATGACTCTATTATGGATATTCCCGACAATCTGTCAGGAAAGCAGAATCGGGTGGACATTTTTCTATTTTTGGGTGATACCGCCCGGCGATATGCAGAAAGGGCAATCCCCCATTCCTCTGAATGGCTCACCATCCCCCGCTCTTCCTCCGCCCTGCTCCGTCTTCTTTTTCGGGCAGAGGTCTCAGGTTTCCCCATGCACATTGCCACCGACCTCAACAATGAAAAATTCTTTTTGCAGGCCTTTCACGAAATCGGTTTTTCACCAGAAGAAACATTCCTGGAAATTATCCACCTGCCCGCCTACAGCGAAGGCCTTCTCATTCAGGCCGCCAATAAAATGGAAAAGCTCTACCGTCAAGGTAAAATCAATTTCTGCATCACCATGTATTACAAAGTCAGAGAAATCCTTCACGCCAAAGGCGTTCCCGTTTATATTCTTCAGCCTTCCTTTGATGATATTCGCAACGGAATCCAGCGGCTGGTCCTGTCCCATGAACTCCATCTCACCCAGAACAGCCAGACCGCTGTCGTTGCCATTCATATCGACAGCCCCGATGATAACCTGCCGGATAATAATGCATACCGGCTTTCTGTAGAAAAGCTGGCCGTCACAAAGGAAATTTACCGATCCGCCCATCATATCAATGCTGCCTGCATTGAACAGCCGCCGTCCAATTATCTTCTTTTTACAACTGCTAAGGATATAGAAAACAGCACCAATCATTTCCAGCGTCTGCCACTGCTGAGAAACATTGCTGAAACCACCGCCTTTACCCTGTCTATCGGCATAGGCTATGGTCTGAATCCATCTGAAGCCTGCTACCATGCCTTCCGTGCATTGGAACATGCTTCCCAAACCGGTGGAAATAGAGCATTTCTTATAGGAAAAGCTTTGTTCTCTCCTATCCCCATGTCATCCAATGATCAGGATATGCAGAAAAAGAGAGAACGCCCCATTGATGAGCAGTTCCTTTACCTTTCAAAAAAATCAAAAGTAAGCGTACGCATTATTGCCAATCTTTATCAAGCCTGCCGAGATACCGGGCGTCAACGGTTCACCGCCGCGGAGTTGGCAGACATTATCGGAGTTACCCCCAGAACCATGAACCGCATCCTCTGTAAACTTATGGACCACCACCTGGCCCAGGACGTAGGCCGGCAGTTCAAGGACAAAACAGGACGGCCCAGCCGCATTATCGAAATCCTCTTTGAGCCCAAACAGCACATGAAAAAATAAAAAACCTGAAGGCTGCCATCCATGGTCAGTCTTCAGGTTTTTTTATACCTGCTCTGCTTTATTTAAAAATCCAATGTCCTGCTTCCATCTTATCGATCTGCTTTTCGTCCACGTCATAGCGAATGCCATTTTCCTCATCTGGCACAATAATAGTGCAGCGGTCCGTAATATCCACCATTGGATTGGTAATGTCCTCCTCGAAATAACGATTAGCCGCTGCTACATCATGGGCCAGTTCTGTAAAGCCCGGCAGACTGGCAAAGGACACATTCTGCGCCCGGCCGATGCCAAGTTCCGTCATACCACCGCACCATACGGGAATGCCATGAGCCACGCAGAGATCATGAATCCGTTTCCCTTCATACACCCCGCCGCAGCGGCTGGACTTGATGTTAATCACCTTGCAGCTTCCCAGCCGGATAGCTGCCTCAGCCGCCTCATAGGATACGATACTTTCGTCAAGACACACCGGCGTCTCAATAGCCTTCTGCAGCGCTGCATGGTCCACAATATCTTCCTCACCTAAAGGCTGCTCAATATACTGGAGGTGGTATTCATCCATGGCGCGGAACAGATCGATATCCTTCAAGGTATAGGCAGAATTGGCATCTACAGTGAGAGGGATGTCACCAAACTCCTTCCTGATAGCCTTCACCACCTCAATATCACGGCCGGGATGAATTTTAATCTTTGTGCGATGATATCCCTGCTCCAGATAATGTTCGATTTCTTTGAAAAGGACATTAATATCCTTTTCAATCCCCAAAGAAACGCCTACCTTGATTTCCTTCTGAGTTCCGCCCAGCAGTGTCTTCAGAGACTTGCCGGTCCTCTGCACCATGAGCTCCCAAAGCGCATTTTCCACAGCCGCCTTAGCCAGCCGATTTCCTTTAATATATGCAAACTTTTCCATAAAGGCAGCCGGACTTTCCACTTCTTGATGGAGAATGCCGGGAATGATGAAATCCTTCAGAATATGAAATACGGTTCCATTATCCTCGGGGTTATAAAAAGGACCGTAGAAGGCCTTGCATTCCCCCCAGCCAATCAAACCTTCAGAGTACACCTTTACCAGAAGTGCATCCCTGTTCTCAAATTTAGTAAAACTGGTCTGGAAAGGATGCTTAAATGGATTTAATACGCGGATGACATCAATACGGTCTATTCTCATAGGCTCCTCCTTTATACAGCATACGGCCATGATGAAATGAGGCTCAAAAGATTTTTTCATTTTAGCACCGATAAAAATTATACGCAACTCAAGAAATCACGGATGTAAGTCTCCCATAAGCAAAATACAAACATGGATGAAGCCCTCCCAGCCTATTCCTGCCGCCACGCAAAAAACAGAAAAGCCTATCAGGGGAGTCTCCAGGTAAGTTCAACCAGTAGATACGGCGTCCGCGCCTTGGCTCTCCCACAATACATGGGTGCTGCTCGATACTTGTCGCTAAAGAGAGGAAAGTCCTGCGAGCGCTCTTCCTTATTGCTTTTCTGTCTTCCGTTTTTTATCCTGCATTTGCTTCTGTCTATTGCCGGCCGGCTTTAGGAGAAGGGAGGGTGGAAAGGGAAATTTCCTGACGTTTCCCTTCTCCCCTGCCCTCTTCTCTACCGCGGATGTGGAAAAAGGCATTTGAAGATGGGATTCATCACCTCATGAGTTCTTTTCATCCCTCTGATACTAACATCGCAGAAGGTTTGATTTTTTGACCCCCCGGAGAAAAAATTTTGAATTTTTTTCTCAGCCCTGATCTCACCGCTGACGCGGAGCTCCTTTCTGTGAAAGGAATCTGCGCTGCGTTCTTTCCTTCCGCTCCACTTGCCATCTGGGACAGAGCAAATTCTCTGCTTAGAAGCTGTATCTGCTTTTTATAACAAATCTTTTGAGGGAGGTTGTAAAAATGAGGGGCTTATGCAATATAAATGTATGGAGAAGGAAATCAGGAAACTCCATGGAGGATTCTATGTCCCAATCTGTCATGTATGTCGCGAATATTCCGGCCGGAATGCAGCTTTGGCAGCAGGGAAATCAAGAATCCCTGTATACAGGCTCCTGATTTTTCTCCACTATTTCCCGGGGCCCGGGGAAATAGGAACGGATTCTGCAGATTCGTAAAAAGCTTCACAACCAATCGAAAACACGGATACCACCCCTTGCAGCATGAGCCCGCATTCCCGGACGACAAGAGCAGGGTTGACGCAGGTCTTTCCTGCGGTTTAGCGCTGCCGCCTGATTCCAAGAGGCCTGCAATACTGACTGGCACGGATAGGTATCCGTGTTTTTATGCTGCCTTTTTGATTTCAGCAAAGGTTTTTATGGTATGATAAGAAGTATATTTTTTTAGGAGGTTCCCATGAAACGTCAAATTCTTTTGTTTGCTGCGGCTCTTTCGCTTTCTGCATCCTGCCTGTGTACTGGAGAGGTTTCCGCCGATTACGAGACCAGTCTTTCCCGTGCTGCTTCTTCCCGTCAGCTGGCGGAGCAGGAGACCATGGGGCTTTTGTGGATGCGCACTTCTGCAGAGTACCGGGCTCTCTGCTATCAAGCCTATAATACGGCTCTTTCTTCTCTGGACAGGGCCATGAAGGAAACTTCTTCCCGTCACAAGCCCTTTGCCATCATTCTAGACTGTGATGAGACGGTGCTGGATAATACCCGCGCCATGGGCACCTATGCATCCCGGGGAAAGGGGTACTGGGACGGTTGGTGGTGGCATGACCGGGTACACGAAGGAAAATCTGCCGCCATGCCCGGCGCTCTGGATTTCTTAAAGCAGGTATCTGCCAGGGGAGTGGAGATTTTCTATGTATCCAACCGGTACAAGCCGGATAATCTGGATGTGACCATAGACAATCTGAAAACTCTGGGATTTCCTTCTGCCGACAGGAATCATGTCCTTCTCTTTACGAAAAACAGTGATAAAATGCCCCGTTTTGCAAAGATAGAAAAATCTCACCAGGTTCTTCTCTACCTGGGCGATAATGCAGGCGATTTCCCTTTGGGAATTAAAGGAAAATCTTTAGCAGAGCGGCAGCATATCATAGATACCAGCGCAAAGGACTTCGGCACCCGCTTCATCGTCCTTCCCAATCCGGCCTACGGCTCCTGGGTCAGCGCCATGGATACCCATTATATGAAACTGCCGGTGGAAAAGAGAAATGAAGTGAACCGGAAGTATCTGACGAAATAAAAGAAGTCTAAGGAGCGTTTTCGGATGCCCCCTCCTCTACCTGCTGACAGTTTCATATCTCTCACCATAAAAAGAGGCTGTGAAGAAATGATTTCCATTACTTCACAGTCTTTTTTATTTGGATATATAGGGATTTCCCTTCAGCAGGAATCGCCAGGGAAAGTCTTTTCCATAAGTGGCGTAGTCTATGTTTTTTCTTTTGGTCACTTCAATGGGCCAGGGGCCGTCTTCTCTGCTTTCCACGTAAAGGGTATCTCCGGTGAGATCCATACCGTAGAAGGTCATGTCTATGCCCATGGCCTGGGTGAGGCGGCCGGGGCCGGAGGTAAGGAGCTTTTCCTTAGTCTGGTTTCTTCTTTTTTTCATGAGGTCCAGGCCTTCCAGTGGTTCCAGAGCGCGGATAAGGACGGAGCCGGACTCACCGGCATGTCCGCAGACGAAGTTGAGGCAGGTATACATGCCGTAAATGAGGTATACGTAGGCATGGCCACCTTCGCCAAAGATGATTCTTGTCCTGGGTGTGAGGCCTTTGAATACATGGGCCCCGTCGTCTTTGTGTCCCTTATAGGTTTCCCCGTAGGCTTCGCATTCTACAATACGACCGGCAGTGACTCCTTCGGAAGAACGGCGGACGATGACGGCACCTATCAGTTTTTGGGCTGTAGTGACAGCGTCACCAAGGAAGTCTTCTCTTTCCCATTTCATTTCACGTCTACCTGCATGCCCATGTCCAGGCTCTTGGGCGGATCCGTAATGACCCGGTCTCCTTCTGCCAGTCCGTCCATGACGAGGACGTAGCCGCCGGTGTCGCTGGCAATGGAAACAGATTTCATATCTACCAGGTTGTCATCATTCACTACAGCCACGGTGCTGTCACCGATAATAGCAGACTTGGGAATCATGTAGCAGGAAACGTTCTGGCCACTTTCGATGCGGATGCTGTATTCATTGCCGATGGTAATCTCATCGTCGGGATTATCTACCTGCACTTTGTAGGTAGTCAGCTTATCACCGTTTTCATTGGGCTGTTTTTTCAGTTCACCGTACCACACTTCTGAGCCGTCGCTCATGGTGACAGTCAGCGTTTTATCATCTTTGGCTTTATCCATCACGTTATCCAGCTTGGATGGAATCTGCACGGAAGCAGTGACCGGAGAATCCTGGCGGATAACGAGAGCCGGTTTTCCTGCCATAGCCAGATGGGTGTCGCCGATGTATACCTGGGAAATGACGCCGCTGATGGGGGCACGGACAGTGCAGTTCGCAATGGTTTTCTCCAGTGTCTGGAGGGAGGCCACCAGCTGGGCTGGTGCCTCTGCCGGTGCGGGTGCTGCAGCCGGTGCTGCCTGGGCGGCGCCGCCTTTTCTACCTTTAATTCGTTCATATTCCGCCCTGGTGATGATGCCCTGTTTGAGCAGGGATGCTTCCAGACTATCATCTACGGCAGGAGCGCTGTAGCTGTA
>ULXX01065403.1_pt1 | contig 21438 bp, 16 predicted proteins | sample 1961621 | NCBI WGS metagenome assembly ULXX01 (sample SAMEA4835848, study PRJEB28245) | human gut metagenome | biome: gut microbiome; material: fecal sample | place: Denmark | collected 2008
TTAGATAATTTAATGGAATTAATTGAAGAAAATAAGAAAAGCAATAATGTTTATTTGGTAGGATATACAAATGCTGGAAAATCGACATTAATAAATAAAATTATTAAAAATTATAGTAATAATAATTATGAACTAACAACAAGTGTTCTTCCATCAACAACGCTTGATTTTGTTAAAGTAAATGTAAATGATAATCTAACATTAATAGATACACCAGGAATAATAGTAAGTAATATAATTGACTATTTAGATGAAGAAGAAATAAAAAAAGTAATACCAAAGAAAAAAATTAAACCACAAATATATCAAATAAAAACAGAACAAACAATAATGGTTGATAATTTTTTAGGAATAAAAATAAAGCCATACAATACAGTTGTTTTTTATGGAGCGGATGGATTAAAATATACAAGATATTATAATGATATAGAAACAAGTTTGAAAATCAAAAAAATTAAGGTTTCAGATAATAGTGAACTTATTGTAAATGGTTTTGGAATAATTAAAATAAAAAAACAAACAGAAGTTCAATTATATTTGCAGGGTAATATTGATATAGAAATAAGGAAGGCTTTATTTTAAGAAGAAATATTAAAAAAATAATATTTCTTTTTTGGTTATAATATTGTATAATAGAATTATGATAAGGATGTGTTAAAATGTTAGGAACAATAATTGCAGTAGAAGAAAATATGGTATATGTAAAGTTAAATCCACAAGTTATTAATATAGGTAATATTGCTAATTCATTTGTTGTATTTGAAAGTAGTGCAAGTAATATAGTTGGTGAAGTTATAAATGTAAAAGAAAATATTTTACATATTAATTTAGTAGGTCAAATAAAAGATAATGTGTTTGTTACAGGAATATCTAAAAAGCCTTCACTTGATTCAGCTGTTAAAGTAATATCTAAAGAAAAAATACCATTTATAATAGGTATGCCAACATATAAAGAAAATAGAGATCTTTTACTTGGAACAAGTCCAATATATGATAATGTACAAATAGGTGTTAATGTAAATGATTTCTTTAGTAAACATTTTGCAATAATTGGATCAACAGGATCAGGAAAATCTTGTGGTGTAGCTAGAATATTTCAAAATTTATTCAGTAAAAAAATGAGTGTTCCATATAAAGCATCGATCTTTTTATTTGATGCTTATGGAGAATATCATAATGCATTCAAAGATATAAACAAAATAAATCCTAATATTAATTTTAAAGCATATACAACTAATATAAAAGGCGATACGGAAATAATGAGAATACCATTATGGTTTTTAGGAGTTGATGATATAGCACTTTTATTAAATGCAGAAAAAGCTAATCAATTAACAATAATTGAAAAGGCTTTAAAATATGTAACAATATTTGGAAGAGAAGAGACAAGTGTAATAAAGTATAAAAATGATATAATTGCTAGGGCTTTACTTGATATACTTGCAAGTGGTAATTCACCAGCTCAAATAAGAGATCAAGTATTTTCAGTATTATCATACTATAATACAAGTGAATTGAATTTGGAAACACCCGTTGTACAACCAGGTTATACAAGGCCGTTAAAACAATGTTTTTTGATAGATGCAACAGGTAAAATAAGAGATATGGAATTGGTAACTAATATAATGAATGGTTATTTATTAGAGGAATATAGCTTAGAATTACCAGATGGTTCATTTAAATATACACTAAAAGATCTAAAGGATGCTTTTGAATTTGCTTTAATAAGCGAAGGAGTATTAAAAAGTCAAAAAATATATGATGATTTAAATATATTAAAAGTAAGATTGCATACACTTTTAAATAGCGATAATCATATTTATTTTGATTATCCAGAATATATAACAAAAGAAAAATATATTAGAAATCTTATGACAGCACCTAATGGAAGGAAAGCCCAAATAATTAATTTTAATATAAATTATATTGATGATCGCTTAGCTAAAACTATAACAAAAATATATGCAAAATTATTATTTGATTATTCTAAAAATATGGAACAAAAAGCATCATTTCCATTCCATATTGTACTTGAAGAAGCTCATAGATATGTTCAAAATGATAATGATATATATTTGCTTGGATATAATATATTTGACCGAATAACAAAAGAAGGAAGAAAGTATGGTGTATTGCTTGGTTTGATAACACAAAGACCATCAGAATTATCAGAAACAGCAATATCACAATGTTCTAACTTTTTGATATTTAAAGTCCAACATCCAAAAGATGTAGGATATATAAAAGAAATGGTACCAAATATAACGGAAGAAGAAATTAAAAAAATAAAAATGCTACCACCAGGAATGTGTATGGCTTTTGGAAGTGGATTTAAGTTGCCAGTACTTGTAAAGTTTGCGATGCCAAATCCAGAACCAAATTCAAGATCAGCTAATATAACAGAATCTTGGTTTGTAGATGTAGGAGGAAAATAGTGAAAAAAATAACATTAGACGGAAATGAAGCTTGTGCTAGAACATCATACCTATTTACAGAAGTAGCAGGTATTTATCCTATTACACCTTCATCGCCAATGTCAGAGTTTATTGATAATGAGAGTAATAAGGGAACACTTAATTTATTTAATGACCGCGTTAAGGTTGTAGAAATGCAATCAGAAGCTGGAGCTGCGGGATTTGTTCATGGTTCATTAACTTCTGGATTGTTAACATCAACTTATACATCTAGTCAAGGATTATTATTGATGATACCAAATATGTATAAAATAGCAGGAGAAATGTTACCAGCTGTGTTTCATGTTGCTGCTAGAAGTCTTGCTACACATGCTTTAAGTATTATGGGAGACCATCAAGATGTATATGCAACAAGACAAACGGGTTTTGCAATTTTGGCTTCATCAAGTGTACAAGATGCTGCGCTTTTATCAGCAGTCGCGCATTTGAGCGCAATTGAGACAAGTATCCCGTTTTTACATTTCTTTGATGGATTTAGAACGAGTCATGAAATAGATAAGATTGATATTTTGGAAAGTAAAGATTATGCGAAACTAATAAATAAAAATGCATTAAAGGATTTTAGAAATAGAGGCCTTAATCCTAATAGACCTGTAACAAAGGGAACTGCACAAAATGATGATATATATTTTCAAGTTACTGAAGCGAGAAATCTTGCTTATGAAAAGGTTGCTGATATAGTTGAAGAATACATGAATAAAATCAATGAATTAGCTGGTACAAATTATAAACCTTTTAATTATTATGGAAATAAAAAGGCTGAAAAAGTTATTGTTGCAATGGGTTCTGTAAATGAAACTATTAAAGAAACAATTGATTATTTAAATGATAAGAATTATAATGTTGGTTTAATTGAAGTTCATCTTTATAGACCTTTTAGTGTTAAGCATTTGTTAAATGTACTTCCTAAAGAAGTTAAGAAAATTGCGGTTTTAGATAGAACAAAAGAACCGGGAAGTATTGGAGAACCTTTATATTTAGATATTGTTGCAGCTTTAAATGGTAAAAATATTTCTATATATGGTGGAAGATATGGCTTGTCAAGTAAAAATACAAATCCTGCTTGTATAAAGGCTGTTTATGATTTTTTAGATAAACCATTTAATAATTTTACTGTTGGAATAAATGATGATGTGACAAATAGAAGTTTAAAAATTGATGAAAATTTTAAAATAAGTTCAGCTAATGAAATGTTAATATATGGTTATGGATCTGATGGAATGGTATCAGCTTCAAAATCAATTATTAAAACAGTTGGTGAAAATACTAATAATTATGTTCAAGGATATTTTGAATATGATTCTAAAAAATCTGGTGGTGTTACAATATCACATTTAAGGTTTGACGAAAATAAGATAAGATCAACTTATTATGTAGAAAATCCTAATTTAGTAGTATGTACAAAAGAATCATATTTAGATAGATTTGATATATTGGATAAAATAAAAGAAAATGGAACATTTATCTTAAATACTGAAAAGAATGAAGAAGAAATAAAACAAAAATTAAATGATAATATTAAATATATAATAAAGAAAAAACACCTTAATTTTTATATTATTAATGCTTATAGTTTAGCAAGTAAAGTTGGAATTAAGGGTAAAATAAGTACAATTATGGAAAGTGTTATTTTGAAATTATCTAATGTAATGGATTATGAAAAAGCTATTATATATATGAAGAAGGAAATTGAAAAGAAATTTTCTAAGAAGGGTGAAGAAGTAATAACTGCTAATAAGAAAGCTATTGATGAATCATTAAAAATACTTCAAAAGGTAGAATTAAATGATGAGGATTTACTTTTAGAGCAAACAGATAATTTTAAATGTATTGAAGAAGCAATATTAGATCGTAAAGGTGAAATGCTTCCTGTATCTAGTTTTATGGATTATAAAGATGGAACAGCAAAGGCTGGTTTTACAGATAAAAATGCGATAAGTGCTGTTGTTCCTAAATGGAATAAGGAAGCTTGCTTGGAATGTAATCAGTGTTCATTTGTATGTCCACACGGAGTAATAAGACCTTATTTATTGAGTGAGGAAGAATATGAGGCAGCACCTAATTATATAAAAGAAAGATGCAAAAAACCTTTATTAAAGTCACTTCAAGATTATTATTTTGTAATAGGTATTGCAATTGATAATTGTACAGGATGTACTTTGTGTATGAAAACTTGTCCAAATAGAGGAAAGGCTTTAACTGCTTGGAAGATTGATGATGCAAGAAAAAATAAAGAGGCTGAAATCTTTAATTATTTAGATAAGAAAATTAAAAACAAATCATTATTTGATATATACTCTGTAAAAGGTAGTCAATTCGAAAGACCTCGTCTTGCTTTTGAGGGAGCTTGTGCTGGATGTGGGGAACCTGCCTATATAAGAATTTTAACACAATTATTTGGTAAGGAACTAATAATTGCGAATGCAACGGGTTGCTCTTCAATATATGGAGCATCAAGTCCTTGTACACCATATGAAGTTCCGTGGGCTAATTCATTATTTGAAGATAATGCGGAATTTGCGCTTGGAATGGTGATTGCTAATAAACAAATGAAGGCAAGAATAAGAAAAATAATGGAGGAGAATAAAAATAATCCATTATGTAAAAAATATTTGGAAAATGAAAATGATTATAAAGTTACAGAAGAGGTATATGAAAATATAGATTATAGTGCAATTCCAGAACTAAAGAAAGTCAAAGAATATATTAAAAAAAGAAGTATTTGGGCTGTTGGTGGTGATGGCTGGGCTTATGATATTGGTTATGGTGGAATTGATCACGCTTTATCAACAAATGAAAATATTAATATTTTAGTATTAGATACACAGGTTTATTCTAATACTGGTGGTCAAGCAAGTAAAGCAACACCAATTGGTGCGCTTGCACAGTTTGCTGGATTTGGAAAGAAAAATTATAAAAAAGATTTAGCGCGTATGGCTTTAGCTTATCCGCATGTTTATGTTGCTACTGTTTGTTTGGGTGCTAATCCTAATCAATTAGTAAAGGTCTTGAAAGAGGCTAATGAATATGAGGGACCTTCAATTGTTATTGCATATGCTCCTTGTATATCTCATGGTATAAAAGGTGGAATGGAAAATAGTATTGATATTGAAAAAGAAGCTGTTGCTTGTGGATATTATCCTTTATTCCATTATAAGCCTGGAGAAGATTTTGTTTTAGATAGCAAGAATGTTAATTTTGATGATTATCCGGTATTTATAGAAAGACAAACAAGGTTTAATGCTTTAAAGAAAGTAAATCCTAGTGAAGCGGATAAATTATTGGAATATAATATATTAGAAGCTAAAAAAAGATTCTACTATTATGAGAATCTAGCTAAAAAGTAAAAAAAGGAACCTGCTTGCGCAGGCCCGATAAAAGAATAAAAAGGGGTTGGCTAGTGTAATACTAGCTTCCAATTCGCCTAATCGAATTGGCAATTTATATACTATTATAAAATGGTTGGTTTGTCAACCCTTTTTTTGTTTTTTTTGTTTTTTTTTGTGGTGGGTTAGTTGAGATGTAATTTTATCTTGGTAATTGTCAAAAAACACTATGAAAAATGTAATTGGTGTGTTATACTAAACAAAGGATTTAATGCTAAACATGAGGGGAGGAATGTATGAAGTTAGAAGAGATAAAAAGAATTGGGCCTAAAACGTTAAGTTTATTTAATAAGATTAAAATAAAAGATACAGATGATTTGATTCATTATTATCCGTTTCGCTACAATGTCATAAAGAGAACGGATTTAAAGATGGCAGATAATAATAGTTATGTAGTTGTTGATGGAAGAATTGAAACAAAGCCTTCATTTTATAGGATTAAGAAAAATTTGGATAAATTGAGTTTTAAATTAAATACAGGGTCTTTTTTAGTAAATGTTACTTTATTTAATAGGGGATTTATGAGGTTAATGTTAAAGGAAACTACTACTGTTACTATTACTGGAAAGTATGATAAACTTCATAATTCTATAGTTGGAACGGATATAAGACTTGGTTTGATTGGTAATAAGATAATAATTGAGCCGGTTTATCATTTAACTTATGGACTTAGTAAAAAGGTTTTGAAAAAGTATATTGATGTTGCTTTGAGTGATTATGATGTTAAGGAGTATGTTCCTGAATATTTGAAAGAAAAATATCATTTTATGGATAAAAAAAGAGCTATATATATTCTTCATAATCCGAGTGATGTTGATGAATTAAAAGAGGCTTTAGAGTGTTTAAAGTATGAGGAATTGTTTGTTTTTATGTTAAAGATGAATTATTTGAAAAATAATAAGACATTTAAGGTTGGTTTGAAAAGAAATATTGAAAAAAATAGGGTTTCAGATTTTATAGATAAATTACCTTTTAAATTAACGGATGATCAGAGTAAATCGGTTGATGAGATATATGATGATTTAAATTCTTCAAGGAGAATGAATAGGTTATTACAGGGTGATGTTGGTTCTGGTAAGACTTTAGTTGCAATTATAGCTTTATATATAAATTATTTGAGTAATTATCAAGGTGCTTTAATGGTTCCGACAGAGATACTTGCTAGGCAGCATTATGAAAATATAAAGAATATGCTAGATTCTTATGGTGTTAATGTTTGTTTGATAACGAGTAAGATAAAGGCAAAAGAAAGGAAAGAAATATATAAGGGGTTAGAGAATGGAAGTATAAATATTGCAATTGGTACTCATGCTTTGATAAGCGAAAAGGTAAAATATAATAATTTGGGTTTGGTTATAACTGATGAACAGCATAGATTTGGGGTTAATCAAAGGGCCGAATTAAAAAACAAAGGTATTACACCGGATACTTTATATATGAGTGCAACGCCAATACCTAGAACTTATGCTCTTGTTTTATATGGTGACATGGATATATCTAGTATTAGGACAATGCCGAGTGGTCGAAAAAAGATAATTACTTTATTAAAGAAAGAAACTGAAATAAAAGATGTTTTATATATGATGCTTGATGAACTTAAGAAGGGGCATCAAATATATGTTGTCGCGCCTTTGATTGATGATAGTGAAAAGATGGATTTAGAGAATGTGAATGCTTTATATGAGAAGATGAATGCTGCATTTGGTAAATTATATAAGATTGGTTTATTGCATGGTAAGATGACTAATGAGGAAAAAGAAGATGTAATGAATTCATTTAAAAATAATGATGTGCAGATTCTTGTTTCAACTACCGTGATAGAGGTTGGGATTGATGTTAAGAATGCTACAATGATGGTTATTTTTGATGCGTTTAGGTTTGGTTTATCGGCTCTTCATCAGCTTAGGGGGAGAGTTGGTAGAAATGAATTGCAGTCATATTGTGTACTTATTTCTAATTATGAGAAGGAGAGGTTAAAGATAATGACTGAGGTTAGTGATGGGTTTGAGATAGCAGAACAAGATTTTCGTTTAAGGGGTAGTGGTGATTTGTTTGGTTATAAGCAAAGTGGTGATATGGCATTTGATTTGAGTGATGTTAGGAAGGATTATAATCTTTTGTTACAGGCTAAAAGTGATGTTGAAGAGTTTGTAAAGTGTAATGAAGATGTAAATAGAATGTTGATTGATGAGATTAATAAAACTTTGACAGACCTTGATTAGAGTATATATTATAATGATTTATAAAAAATGTGTAAAGTAAGAAAATAATTTTTTTAAAAATATTGACTATAAAAAAGATATATTTTATAATTAATATAGCATACGGAAGTGTGCTGGGTATCTTACGATTTTTGTTGGTATTATATCATGGTGAGATACTCCTGAAAAACCCCCTGAAGAGAGCGATTAACTTATGTCGCTCTCATTTTTTGTGCCCATTTTATAAGGTTTTGCGAGGCATCAGTGTTGCTAAAATAATTTTAGGTACAATTTAGGTACAAAAAAATTGATTTAAGAAATAGTTCATTGAGAAAAAGTGCCGAAAGTGGCAAAAATTCTCAATGGATTTTTACAGTGATACGGACAATATAGATTTTATCCGCGTGGTTGTAATGGTATTATACCGCAAACGGTAGGATATAATTGGCATAAGATCATGATATAATACATTATGAAGAGATGACTTATGGAAAAGAAAGAAGAAATAATAAGTAATAAAATAAAATGTAAAAATGTGGAGATGTCATAGAATCAAAAAGTACTATTGATCTAAAAAGGTGTTCTTGTGGTGCTGTTGCTGTTGATGGTTGGAAAGAATATTTAAAAAGACCTGGCAATGAAAAAGATTATGAAGAATTATCTATAAAAGTAAAAAAATAATAGTAAAAAATTTACATCTGTATAAAAAAATTCAATAAAATGTTGACTTTTTCAACATTTTTGCATATAATAATAATGAATTTATACGTTGGGGTGATGTATATGAAGGAGTTAAATTATAAAAAAATAGGAGAAAGACTAAGAAAACTAAGAAAATATATGGGACTTACACAAGAACAAGTCGCTGAAATATTAAGTGTAGGTAGAGATGCGATATTAAGAATTGAAAAAGGGGATCGCAAAATTGATTTACAAGAATTAATGAATTTTTCAAAATTATATAATATAAGCATGGATGAATTAACTATGAAAGAACATACTATAAATAGTAGTGATGTTGCTTTTGCAAGGGGTTTTAATGAATTAAGTGAAAAGGATAAAAAAGAGATTATTAGTTTAATCGAATATAAAAACATTTTAAAGTCGCAAAATAAGGATAACTAATATGACGCCAGAAGAATTAGCAAAAAGTGAATTAGAAAAATTAAAAAAAAGTGGCGAATTAACTTTTCCAATAGATCCATTTAAAATCCTCCACAATGCTGGTATATATGTTGTATTAAAAGATTTTGAAAATTTAGACGGTATCATTATTAATGATGAAGATAATTGTACAATTGTAGGTATTAACTCAAATAACGGTTGGCAAAGGCAAAGATTTACTGCAGCACATGAGTATTGTCACTTTATAAAAGACTTAAATAAAGAAATTGGAACAACTGACTATATTAAGTGCTTAAAAAAGTCAAATAAGAAAATTGAAAAATTTGCAAACGATTTTGCCGGGTATTTGCTTATGCCTACTGATGAGTTAAGACTTGTATGTGAGCAATATAAAAATAAAGATGGATATATTGATTTTGAAAGTATTACAATTATAGCGGAATATTTTGGCGTTAGTTTCTATTCTTGTTTGAATAGAATTGCTTATGGTCTTAATTTAATTGATGGTGACATTTCATCTGAATCGTTAAGGCAAAGAATGAGTGAATATGGTGTGTCAGCAAAAAGACAAGAACTAATAGAAAACAAAATTGATAGCACATTATTATCTAATGTTGTAAGTTCAATGAGTTTTGTAATGGCTGATATTAATAAATATACTGGTCAAAAGTTTTTACAAAATTATATTTATAATGATAATAAGCTTGAAGGTATTGTAATTGATAGAAAACAACTAAACTATATATTAGCAGATTTAAATTTTAATGGTGCTGATAGTCAATTCTTTGAAAATGATAGAGAAGAAATAGTAATGACACTTGGTAATTTGGAATTGCAACAATATGTAATAAATACAAAAGATGATATTTCATTAAGAAATTGCGGTCAATTGCATTCACTATTATTTAAGTATGTTCCATATCCTGATGATAATGGGAAATTTAGAGATGGTACGGCATTATTAAAAAGAGGAACAATACAACCAGTTCCATATTATGAAATAAATGATAGAATTAATGAACTTGATAAAGAATTACAATTTTTTATGAAAAATATAGATCAATATGAGATAGGAAAGTATATTGAACAAGTTGCATATTTTACATATAAATTTATTGTAATTCATCCGTTTAGGGATGGTAATGGACGTATATCAAGAGCTATAATGAATTGGCTTTTGAGTAAGAAGAAAATACCTCCAATATATATTGATCAAAAGTGTAGAAAAGAATATTATGATGCATTGTCAAAAATAGATCTAGAGGAAGATCCGGTTCCGTTTATTATGTTTATTGAAAAAAGAATAATTCATACAATGATTGAATTACACAGATATTTATTTGTTGATGAAATAGATGAAGAAGAAATAAATGAGGAGGCTGAAGTTAATGGAAATTAATAAGTGGCCTAGAAATAACTATAAAGGTCCAGGCGGTGGATTATATACAGGTCCAGGCGGTGGATTATATAAAGGTCCAGGCGGCGGTGCTTATACTGGCCCAGGTGGTGGAATGTATAAAGGCCCAGGCGGTGGATTATACACGGGTCCAGGCGGTGGATTATATACAGGTCCAGGCGGTGGATTATATAAAGGTCCAGGCGGTGGATTATATACAGGTCCAGGCGGTGGGCTATATACAGGTCCAGGCGGTGGATTATATACAGGTCCAAGTGGTGGAGCATATAATGGTCCAGGTGAACCATATATAAGTAATATTCCACCATGGCCAGTATTTGTTAAAGAATTAGAAAAAAGAGGTTATAAAAAGGAAGCTGATTTAATTAGAAAATATCACAAATGTGATTAAAAAATAGCTTAGTCATCTTCTAAACTATCTATAACAAAAACGACAGAGTCGAGGGCAGTACTAAACATATGAGAGCATGTATTTAGTGTTTCCTCGATTTTTGTATGTCCTAAATATTTGGCAACTAATGTAACATTAGCACCATTGTTAATAAGTAGTGATGCACATGAATGTCTAAAATCATGAATCCTAATAACTTAGTACCAATGGAGAAGGTAATTTATTATTTTAAGATTAATGTAGATTTTTAAGTATCAATTAATAATTCTAAACATGGGAACTTATAATAAAGAAAATATTATTACTTTATGCTTAAGTCAAAATTTTTTTGATAATGATGTATTAAAATACTTACAATCTGAACCTAATGGATATGAAAAAATAATTTTATATTTTAAACTTATATTTAAAACAATTAATAAAGATGGTTACTTAATAAAAAAAGTAGGAACTAAAAGAATTCCATATACAATAAAAAGTTATCAACAGAAACTAATCATTCCGAAGAATTAATAAATGAAGCTATTGATTATTTTATGTATACAGGAATGATAGAAAAAAGAGATGATAAGTATTATTAGTATTTACCAATCAAACAACAGTAGGTGCTATGAATATGAGAGAATATAGAATTAAAAATCCTGACAAGAGTAAGCCAAAATGTAAGCCAAATAGTAAGGTATATATAGATAATAGAACTAATAAACATAATTTAGAAATAATAACTAATAAAAAAGAAATGGAAATAAATAAAAAAGAATATCAAGATATAATAGATTATTTAAATTATAAGACACATTCTGATTTTGTGTTGATAGATGAGTATAAAAAGTTAATAGCTTACATATTAAAAAATATACAATTAATGATATTAAAACAGTTATAGATAAGAAAACAAGTGAATGGATTAATAATCCTAAAATGAAACCATACCTTACACCAGAAACATTATTTGAATCTAAATTTGAAAGATACTTGCATCAACAAGCAAAAGCTAAAACTATTCAGGATATATCTTTAGAAAATATTAGAAGAGCTAAAGAAATGAGAGATAAACAAAATGGATAAATTAGATTTTGTAGAAGGAATTAAAATATTATTATCTTGTTATCAAAAAGCAATTATAGAACTTTGTAAAGAAAGAGCTTATATGCCAACTATACATGATATCTTAGATAAAACTAAAACAGTTAATAATAATTATTATTTATCTATTTTAGAACAAATGAAAAAAGATGGATACTTTAAATTAGGAGTAGTACCATTATCACCAGAACAAGAGGATATAAATTATGGTAAATCCATTAGATGGATAGAAAGAGCAATCATGCCAGGATTTTTATTAGAAGATATGCAAAAGTATATTAATCGTGGTAAAAAATTAAATAGTAAAAACCATTATCAAATAGAACACAATAGGTAGTCCTCCCCTAGGGTACAGGAATAAAAAAATAAAAAATCTCACGACCAACAGCTCACCTACATTTACACAAACTTTAATTCTCCGTGAGTTTTTTGGAAAACAAAAAGAGTATTAGAACAAAAACTAATACTCAATTTTTTTAAGATTTAATGGATCTTCATTAATAATTTCTAAAGAATACTTCGTTCTTAATAACTTAATTATCTCAGCTTTAATACTATTATAATCTTCATCATCACTAATATTAAAAATATCTTTAGCTGAATTATAATATTGATAAAATGTAGCTTCCCATATAGCATTCCTACTATAAGAACTAGCAATATAAAATGCAATAACTTCAGGCATAACATAAGTAATAATATATTCATGATAATTATCATAAAAAGGATTTATAACTTTCTCTAATTCTTCATGAGATATATCCTCATTAGTACATTGTCTAATCACATAATCCCTCCAATTCTTTGCATTAATCACTTAAAATTAAAAATTAGTCAAAATTAGTGATACAATTCGGTAATTTCTGGTACGAATTAGTCGTAAAATATCGAAATTTGTCGAATTGTATGATATAATTTTATATGAGAGATAACAATGTTTAGTGGGTGATGAAGATGAATAAACTGTTCATAGATACAAACATTTTTGAATCCAAAGGATTTAATTTTGATCAAAAAAATATTTTGATAAAATTATTAATTGAAAATGTGAAAAACAAAAATTATGAGTATTATAATCTATCAGTTATTGATAAAGAAATTATTTCACATATAACTGATCGTTGCAGTTCAAGAAAGAAGGAACTTTTTGGAAAATTTAAATGGATAAAGAATTATGTTAAAGAAAAAGATGTAGATGTGAATTGCTATAAAGAATTAATAGATTATGAAAACTTTAAAAAAAATATATTTGCTGTAGATTGTAGTCTCGAAAAAGTAAATCCTGAGAATGTCTTTAAAAAATATTTTAAAGTAGAATTGCCCTTTGAATTAAAAAAAGAAAAGAAAAGTGAATTTCCCGACGCTTTTATATCTGAATATTTAAATGATTTATCTAGGAAAGGTAATGACAAAATTTATTTTATAAGCAATGATGTTGGATTAGTAAAGTCATTAGACAAGTCCATTGTAACATTTAAAAATATAACCAGCTTTTTTAGTGAAATTAATAGTGATGATTCGGAAAAAATTAAACAATTTGCTTATGAAGTTATCACTGCAAAATTAATTGAAATAAGTTCTCGTATTTTAGGATTAGGAGAATTTAATACTGTTGGTTTAGAAGATGAAGAAATAGATCCAGAAAGCATTCAATTGAGTGGTGATTTTAATTTAGAAATATTAGAGTCAAATAATGATGAAATATATGTGAATTGTATATTTAATAAGGTAGAACTAATAGGAAATTTTAGTTGCTTAGATTATGAAAATTCTTATTGGCCAAACGAAGAAGATTATTATACTTATACAGAATATTTTAAAACCAATAAAATTGAATATGAAAATTATGAAGTCAATTTGAAAATATATAATGAAAATGATAATTATAAAATTGAATATGACAATTTGTATAGTTTTACTATTAATTATGAAAATATGAAAGAATATGCTACAGAGCATTTTAGTCCATTTGAAGATTATGATGGTGAAGATGATTGGTCTCAAGATGGCTATATGAGATAAGGAGTAAATAATATGAATAATAAGAAAGAAAGAGAAAGAGAAGAATTACATAAAACAATTTGGAAGATTGCTAATGAGTTAAGGGGCTCGGTAGATGGATGGGATTTTAAACAATACGTGTTAGGATTATTGTTCTATAGATTTATATCAGAAAACATAGAGAATTACGTTAATGAAAATCAAAGAAAAGCAGGTATTACAGATTTTCAATATAGAAATATTTCTGATGAAGAAGCATTACTTGGAAAATCACAAATACTTGATGAAAAAGGATTCTTTATACTTCCAAGTGAATTGTTCTGTAATATAAGAAAAGGTGCAGATAAAAATGAAAACTTAAATGTTGTTATTTCAAATGTATTTAATAACATTGAATCATCGGCAAGAGGATCAGCATCAGAAGATGATGTTAAAGGTTTATTTGATGATTTTACTATTGATAATAAATTAGGTAACACAGTTGATGAGAGAAATGAAAAACTTGTTAAATTATTAAATGCTATTGGAAATTTAAACTTTGGAGATTATGAAGATAATAACATCGACTTATTCGGAGATGCATATGAGTTTTTAATGACAATGTATGCTTCATCTGCAGGTAAATCAGGAGGGGAATTCTTTACTCCCCAAGAAGTTGGAGAATTACTTGCAAAAATAGTTATTATGGATAAAACATCTGTTAATAAAGTATACGATCCAGCATGTGGATCAGGTGGATTACTTTTAAAATTTGCTAAGATACTTGGAAAAGAAAATGTAAGAGAGGGATTTTTTGGTCAAGAGATAAATCTTACAACTTACAACTTAGCTAGAATAAATATGTTCTTACATAACATTAATTACAATAACTTTAGTATTGAAAGAGGAGATACATTAATTCATCCAGCTCATTGGAATGATGAACCATTTGATGCAATAGTATCTAATCCTCCATATTCAATTAAATGGGCAGGTAAATCCAATCCAATTTTAATTAATGATGAAAGATTTGCTCCTGCTGGAATTCTAGCACCAGAATCAAAAGCTGATTTAGCATTTACTATGCATATGTTATCATGGTTATCACCTAAAGGAACAGCGGCTATAGTTGAATTTCCAGGAGTACTTTATAGAGGTGGAGCAGAGCAAAAAATAAGACAATATATGATTGATAATAACTTTGTTGATACAGTTATTCAATTACCACCAGATCTATTCTTTGGAACTTCTATTGCAACTTGTATTTTAGTTCTTAAAAAGAATAAGTCTGACAACAATATTTTATTTGTTGATGCATCAGAAGAATTTATAAGAAATACAAATAAAAACAAATTGTCAGATGAAAATATCAATAATATAGTAAATTTATTAAAAGATCGAAAGTCAGTTGAAAATAAATCATATTTAGCTACATATGATGAGGTTAAAGAAAATGATTATAATATATCAGTTAATTCATATTTAAAAGCAAGTGCTGAAGATAGCAAAATTGATATAGAAGAAGTTAATAAAAAACTTGCTGAAGTAGTGCCAAGACAACAACAAATAAGAAAAGAACTTGAAGAGATAATCAAAGAACTTGAGGTTGATTATCATGAGTAAGATTAATGATTTGATAAAAGAACTATGTCCATGTGGTGTTGAGTATAAATCAATAAAAGATGTGTTTGTACTATTTTCCGGAATGACAGGAGTTACTAATAAATGGGCAGAAGATGGAAATTGTCGTTTTATCGATTATATGAATGCATACAAGAATAATAAAATAGATGTTAATAAATTACCATATGCGACAGTTAAAAATACAAATCAGACTGCATTAGAACGAGGAGATTTGTTGTTAACAAGCGCGTCAGAAGTTCCTGATGAGTGTGCAATTGCTTCAGTTATAGAAGATGAAATTCAAGATGGAATATTAATGGATGACCATTTATTCGGATTAAGGTTAAAAAACGAATATAAAGGTGTAATTAACACATCATTTGTTAGTTATTATCTTAATTCGAAGCCGTTTAGGGATAATTTATATAAAGCTGTAAGAGGTGTTACAAGATTTTATATTTCCAATGATAATTATATGAAATTATTAATTCCTATTCCACCAATTGAGGTGCAAGAAGAAATAGTAAGAATTCTTGATAAATTTGGTGAGCTAGAAGCGGAGCTAGAAGCGGAGCTAGAAGCGGAGCTAGAAGCGAGAAAGAGTCAGTACGAGTTTTGGCGTGGAAAATTGTTAAATGAAGATTATGAAACGAAATATTTACCTGAATTATCGACAAATTTAGATAATAAAAGAAAACCGGTAACTAAAAGCAATAGAGAATCGGGAGTATATCCATATTATGGAGCATCTGGAATAGTGGACTATGTTTCAGGTTATATATTTGATGACGAGTTATTATTAGTATCAGAAGACGGAGCAAATTTAAAAGCAAGAAGTACTCCTATTGCATTTTCTTCTTCTGGTAAAGTTTGGATTAATAATCATGCACATGTATTAAAATTTAACAGCATGATTACACAGAAGTATGTTGAGCATTATCTAAATATGATAGATATAAGTGAATATATAACAGGTGCAGCACAACCTAAATTAAATCAAGAAAATCTAAATAAAATAAGAATTAATATTCCATCTTCTATTGAAGAACAGGAAAAAATTGTAATTGCATTAGAAAGATTTGATAGATTGATTAATGATATTTCGGTAGGCCTTCCTGCAGAAATAGAATTAAGAAGAAAGCAATATGAGTATTATAGAGATAAATTATTAAGTTTTGAGGAATATGCTAATGAGTAAAACAGTTGATATAAATGATTTAGATTCTTATCCAGAAGAGTTTCTGAATTTTGTTAATACTGATTTTGATAAATTAGAAAATACATTTATTAATAAGGAAATTAAAATTAGTTATGGATCATGTTTATTTGATTATTTAAATCAAATGTTGAAAAATTATTATTTAAAATGTATTCATGCCAGTAGAACCTGTAGTAAAGAATTATTCTATGAAAAAGGTTTAATTGTTCCAAATCGTTCGGATAAAATTATTGACATATTATTAGATCCAATAAAAGAAACATTAGGTACTAATTATATTGTAATATATGAAAAATTAAAAATTCAATTAAAAAATGATAAGTATAAATCTATTCATTTTGTAATTGGTGATATTAATGATATTACTATTAAAAATGGATTTTGGATGATCGATAATTATGGTGGCGAATTATTACCCGATGTATTAGGGTACGATGATCAAGTTTATAAAAAAATATCCTTATTAGGGAATCCAGTTGCTGTTATTTTCAGAATAAAATTTAGTAATATTAATGGATATACTTTATCAGAAATTTATTCATTTATGTTGAGTAAAGCAATGAAAGATAAAAATGCACATTTATTTAAGTCAACGTATGTTTTTGAAGATATTCCTAAGGAAGATATTATTGAAGTAAAGGAGTTAAAAAATTATGAGTAGTATAGGTTTAATAAGTGAAAATGATAACTCTACTGTATTAGCTGAATATACAGGATTAAATAGAGTCGCAACATCTTTTCAAAGTGAAGATGCTCTTGAAAAAGAATTAATAAAAACTTTAGTTGAACAGGGATATGAAAGATTAAATATTAACTCTGAAGATGAATTAATTCTTAACTTAAGAAGACAATTAGAAAAACTTAATAATTATCATTTTACTGATGGAGAATGGGATTCATTCTTTACTAAAGTAATCGCAAATAAAAATGATTACATAATTGAAAAAACAAGATTAATTCAGGAAGATTATAAACAAGAAATAACTCTTGATTCAGGAGAAAAGAAAAATATCTATTTAATAGATAAAAATAATATTCATAATAATAGTCTTCAAGTATTGAATCAATATGTTAATAATGAGGGTAATTTTGATAATAGATATGATGTAACAATTTTAGTTAATGGTCTTCCTTTAGTTCATGTTGAATTAAAGAAAAGAGGAATTGATTTAAGAGAAGCTTTCAATCAAATAGAAAGATATCAAAGAGATTCTTTCTGGGCAGGATCAGGACTATATAATTTTGTTCAAATATTTGTTATATCAAATGGAACATTAACTAAGTATTATTCTAATACTACAAGAGAGTTCCATATTAACAATCAAAAGAAAAAGAAATCTAACTCATTTGAATTTACTTCATATTGGGCAGATCAAAAGAATAATGGAATTACAGATTTAATTGACTTTGCTAAAACATTCTTTACTAAACACACATTATTAAATGTATTAACTAAGTATTGTGTATTTACAAGTGAAGAAGATTTATTAGTAATGCGCCCATACCAAATAGTTGCAACTGAAAAGATTTTAAATAGAATTACTATTGCATATAATAACAAGTTCTATGGAACATTAAAATCAGGTGGATACATTTGGCATACAACTGGATCAGGTAAAACATTAACTTCATTTAAAACTTCTCAATTAGCTAGTAAGTTAGATTTTATAGATAAAGTATTATTTGTAGTTGATAGAAAAGACTTAGACTATCAAACAATGAAAGAGTACGATAGATTTAAAGAGGGAGCAGCTAACTCTAATGCATCAACAAAAGTATTAGAAGAACAATTAAATGATCCTAATGCTAAGATAATAATAACTACAATTCAAAAGTTATCACAATTCATCAAGAAGAATGAAAATAGTGATGTATTTAATAAGCATGTAGTATTTATATTTGATGAATGTCATAGATCTCAATTTGGAGATATGCACAAAGCTATTATTAAGAAATTTAATAAATATTATTTGTTTGGTTTTACAGGAACTCCAATATTCCCAGAGAATGCAAGAACAATAAAAGGTATTGCAGAAACTACTGAACAAATCTTTGGAGAAAGATTACATACTTATACAATTGTAAATGCTATAGCGGATAAGAATGTATTACCATTTAGATATGAATATGTTGGTAGAGTAGATCTTCGTGATGATGTTAAAGATGAAAAAGTTTATAACATAGATGAAGAAAAACTGTTTGATAATCAAATCAGAGTTAGTATGATTACTGATTATATAATAGATCATTTTAGTACAAAAACTAAAACATCTGAAAGTTATGTTTATTCAACTTTAGATAACGTTACAGCAGTAGCTAAAAGGCAAGATGCTGAAGAAATAAAGTCCAAGAAGAGTATTAATGGTTTCAACTCAATATTCGCCGTATCAAGCATTAAAATGGCTAAAGAATACTATGCTGAATTTAAGAAATCATTAACACTAAAAAATAGTAATTTAAAAGTAGCTTTAATATACTCATATGGAGTAAATGGAGAAGATGGAGTTATAGATGAAAACTCTGAATCAACAGAAGCGTTAAGCACTGATGATAGAACATTCCTAGAGGGGGCTATTAAAGATTATAATAATATGTTTGGAACAAGTTATGATACTTCATCAGAAAGATTCCAAAACTATTATAAAGATGTGTCTCTAAGAATGAAGAATAGAGAAATAGATATTTTAATAGTTGCTAATATGTTCTTAACAGGTTTTGATGCTAAAACATTAAATACATTATGGGTTGATAAGAACTTAAAATGGCACGGATTAATTCAAGCATTCTCAAGAACTAACAGAATCTTAAATAGTGTTAAAACATATGGTAATATAGTTTCGTTTAGAAACTTAGAAGATAGACTTAACGAAGCATTAGCTAAATTTGGTGATGAAGAAGCTCATGGAATAGTTTTATTAAAACCATATAATGACTACTATTATGGATATGAAGATGATAATGGTAAAATATTTGAGGGATATAAATCATTAGTTGAAAAGTTAACTTCTAAATTTGCACCAGGAGTATTAATGCAAAGTGAAGCAGAGCAAAAAGAATTTATTAAGCTATATGGTGCAATATTAAAAGTAACAAATATCTTATCTTCATTTGATGAGTTCAAAGATGATGAATTAATCAATGAAAGAGATAAACAAGATTATCATAGTATTTATATTGAACTTTATAATGAATTTAGAAATAAAGCTAAACAAGAAAAAACTGATGTTACTGATGATGTAGTATTCGAAATGGAATTGATTAAATCTATAGAAGTTAATATTGATTACATCTTAGGTTTAGTTAAAAAGTATCATGACAGTAACATGGAAGATAAAGAAATTCTTGTAACTATTCAAAAGACAATTATGGCTAGCCCAGATTTAAGAAATAAGAAAGATTTAATCATGGCATTCATAGAATCATTAGATCAAGACTCAAATGTATATGCTGATTTTGAATCATTTATGAATAGTAAAAAGAAAGAAGAGCTAGATAGGATAATTGCTGAAGAGAATCTTAATAAAGAAGAAACATATAACTTTATTCAAAGATCATTCGAACAGGGAAGAGTAGAAACCAATGGTACAGAGGTATCAACAATACTTCCTCCAATGAGTATGTTTACTCCTAATAATGATAGACAAGAAAAGAAAAATAAGGTTATAGATAAATTGTTAGAATTCTTTGATAAATTCTTTAGTATATCTAACAACAAATTCTAATTTAGTGGTATAATATAAATAAATAATAGAGTGTGTTTCATTTTTAAGATGGAATATGCTCTTTTTTTCATGGAGGTAACAATGAAGAAATCTAAGTTAAGAGGCTATATATATGATTTAGAACATAAAAATAAGAATTTTTCTTTTGATAAGACTATAAGAATACTGGATATAAGTAATATGATTTATATTGATATGATTAAAAACATTGAGTTTAAAGAGATATCAGATTATAAAAAATCTAAGTATATGTTTAAAGAAATATCAGAAGAACTTGAAGAAGTTAACGATTTGTTAAGTAAAGAAAAAACTCTTATGGCTGTATGCTTGCTAAGAAATGTTTTTGAAGAAATAATGTATATAATTGCTACAACTATAGAAACAGTTCATATAGATATAATGACTAAAGCTAGCTATTTTTACAAAATAGTTGCAGATCATTGTGATAAATTGTTATATAGTTATACCTCTGAAGATATAAAAGAATTATATGGTTATATGTCTAAGATTACACATGTAACTAATGTTAAAGAAGCAACCAGTTATTTAGTTGGTAATAAACAAATAAAGAAATATGTTAATAATGAGATTAAATTTATAGAATTAATAATTGAGAATATTTATTTAGAATTTATTAATAAAAAATTAGGATTAGATAATAGTATGTGTGATAATATTATGATTATTTCAAGTTATGTTGATTTAATAAATGTAATATATTTTACTGCTAATTCTACAGGAGAACATAAACGAATAGAATTATATTTTTATGGAGAAAAAAATCAAAAATATCTAAATGAAAAAAGAGAACAAA
>ULXX01048345.1_pt1 | contig 21217 bp, 5 predicted proteins | sample 1961621 | NCBI WGS metagenome assembly ULXX01 (sample SAMEA4835848, study PRJEB28245) | human gut metagenome | biome: gut microbiome; material: fecal sample | place: Denmark | collected 2008
GGCATGTTCGTAGGTTGGTATACCGGTACTAACGGCACCGGCGTGCCTCTTACCGACGTAGACGGCGTAGGACTTAAGCCGTGGAATTCGGTTGCCGACGTATACATTTATCCTTATTACTCGAGTAACGCTCTTTCGTTTACCTTAAAAGCGGATGACACTTACCAGGTAATTAAGGGCTTGGATATAGCCAAATTCAATAAGATTACCGTTCCGGCTACGTATAACGGCAAAAAAGTTAGCACAATAGGTGCAAATGCGTTTAACTCTTGTAATACGATTACCGTTATCAATATTCCCGATTCGATAGAGATAATAGAAGTTTCTACCGCATTCAGAAATATGAAAAACCTGATAGCGGTAAATATATACGAAACCGGAACGATAAATGCTCCCAGATATTCGTCGGACGACGGCGTGCTTTACGCAGAAGACGTAGCCGGCAAAGAAATATCTTATTTCCCCGCAGGCAAATCGGGAGAGTACGCAATTTTGCCCGATACAATACGTATTCCGGCAAAGGTATTCTATCAAGTTAAGTCGCTTACTCACGTAACCATTCCCGCATCGGTAAGCATAATAGCGCAGTCTGCATTCGAAGATTGTAAAGCTCTTACCGATATAGTTTTTGAAGAACCGAGCGATGGTCAATCCGTAAGCAGCCTTAATATTGCAAAGTACGCTTTCCAAAAGTGTACCGCACTTCAAAACATAACTTTCCCGGCAAGACTTGCACAGTTCGACACGACCATATTCACCGGCTGCGTATCGCTGCAACGTATCAATATTAACGAAAACTGCGCAAACATTGCATCCGTAGACGGTATAGTTACCACTAAAGATAAGACAAAAATTATTTACTGTCCCATCGGCAGAAGCGGTAACCTTCGTGTTTCCGCATTAGTTACCGAGATAGGCGATAATGCCTTTGACGGTTGCGCATTGCTTAAGGAAATAAGAATACCGCACACCGTGCTTACTATAGGCAACAAGGCGTTCTATAACTCGGGCATCACTTCGGTAAAATTCGAGGGTAGTCCCGACGCTCAGCCTTCGACGATAAAGGCGTCCGCATTTGAAAGATGTTATTCTTTGCAAGAAATCGTGTTCGAAGAAGGTTGCGGAGTAGCGGCTATAGGCAGCAAGGCGTTCTATTACTGTAACTATTTGTTCAATCTCGATATACCTGCTTCGGTTAAGCAGATCGGCTCGTTGGCGTTTGCAAATTGCGCCTACATAAAGACTATTAACTTTATGGACGGAGTTACCGATATCAGCATAGCAGAGGACGCATTCCTCAAGTGCAGCGGAGTAAATAAAGTATGTATATCCGCTACGATGTCGACTTTGCCGGTAGCGGCAATAAGCCAATGCCCCAACTTGTATGAGGTAGAAATATCTGCCCAAAACACTAATTTTAAGTCTGAAGACGGATACGTTACGTCTTTGGACGGAGAAACTGTATACTACTGCGGCAAGAATAAGGCTTTCGAAGACGGGAAACTTATTCTCAGCGATAAGATTAAGAATATCGGCGACGGCGCATTCAGGTACAATACCAGAATAAGAGAAGTGGTTATCGGCAAGAATATCGTTTCCATAGGATTCGGCGCATTTGCGGATAACGACAGACTTGCAAAATTGTCTTTCGAAGAAAACGGAACGGAAGATCTTGTTATTTCGGCAGAGGCGTTTATGAATCTTACTCGTCTTACCGAAGTGACTTTTGCCGACAGAGTTGTTTCTATCGGCGACAAGGCATTCAAGAATTGCCGTATAGAGTCTATCGCCATCCCCGACAGAGTTGTTTCTATCGGCGACGAAGCGTTTATGGATAACTCCAAACTTGCATCTGTAAGCTTTACCGAAAATGCAACTGTAAATACGTTCGGCGAGAGAGCTTTTGCAAACACGATGATTATAAATATCGAATTGCCTGCGTCTACCGAAACGATTAAGAAAGAAATGTTTGCTAACTGCGTAGAGTTGCAGTCGGTAACTTTTGCCGACGGAGCTAAGATCAGCGAAATACCCGAATATTTCCTGCAAAAATGTGCAAAACTTAAGAAAATTTATATACCTACGTCTATTCGTTCTGTAGGCAAGTATGCGTTTAACGCATGTCCGTCTCTTGTGGAAGTCGAATTCGGATACGGCGGCGAGGAAGAACTTACTATCGGCTCTAATGCGTTCTCTAAATCAGATGCGCTTAAGACCATAGCTCTTCCGAGCAGACTTGTCGCACTCGGCGGTGCAGTGTTCCAAAACTGTACTGCGCTCAATACGGTAACGTTTACCGATCCCGCAAAGGCAGACGGCACCGTAGTTCCGTCCAAGCTCAGATCGATAGGCAACAGCGCATTTAACAAGTGCGACATTTTGGAAATAACCCTTCCCGGTTCGCTCGGCAACGGCGCATATGTAGACGCTAAGACCGAACAGACGCTTGCGCTCGGAAACATGGTATTCAGCGGCAACGCTCACCTCAAAAAGGCTGTGTTCGAAGAGGGCGAAGGCACCGGTAACGGATTGACGTTCGGCACGTATTTGTTCCAAAACTGCGAGGCTCTCGAAGAAGTAACTTTCCCGTCTCGTATGTCCAACGCCGTTGGCAAAAACGGAAATGTTATATCTTTCTATTCTAATACTCTTTTCGGATGCTCGTCTCTTAAGACCATCAATATCGGAGAAGGTTGCGAGCTTTATCGCATAATCGACGGCATGATGTTCAAAAAGGATTCCGAAGGCGAATTTACCATACTCTTTACTTGTCCCCAGGCTAAAGAAGGCGTAGTGGTTGTTCCGTATTACGTAAAGACAATATCCGAGTTTGCTTTTACCGATTGCGCAAAGATTACTTCCGTAACGTTCGAAGAGACGCCGGAGGGCAAGACCGAAGTTCCTCTCGTTACATTGTCGAGCACGGTAAGCGCAATAGGTACGTTTGTAGGTACGACGTTTAAGACGATAAAACTTCCCTCTCGTCTTACCACGTTAGGTGACAGAACGTTCTTTAACAGCGGGCTCGAAACGATAACGATACCCACGACGATACGAGACATCGGAAATACCCCCGGTGTCGGCAAGTATGCGTTCGGCGGAACCAGCGCATCCAAGCCGTCCAAACTTAAGAGCATAACGTTCGAGGACGATGCGGAAGCGGCACCGCTCACTATAGCGGACAGCGCATTTGCATACTGCATTTCACTTACAAAACTCGAATTCAGAACCAACACCGTAAAACTCGGCAAGTATGCGGTTGCATATTGTAAAAAACTTGCGTCCGTAACCTTTAAAGACGGTATGAAGTATTTTGATAACTACAGCGTATCGTCAAATAATATACTCACGTCGATAAGCTGGCCTACCGATGCGGAGTTTGATTTTGTGGGTGTAAATGCGTTTGCATCTAATAAAAAACTTGACAACATTGTATTGCCCGTGTCCAAGCAATACAAAGACAACATTTACACCGGATGCTTAGCACTTAAGACGGTAACCGTTCCCAAAAAGATGATGACGGTTAACGGAATTATGAAGGGCGTAACTTCTTTGGTAGAATGGAAGACCGAAGCGGACTGCGAAAACTTTAAAGCCGTAGACGGCGTATTGTTCAGCAAGGACGGCAAGACGCTAATAAACTACCCGATGCAAAAGACGGGCGATACGTACACGATACCGTCCGACGTTGAAACGATCGGTTTGAATATCGGCGGAACGAATACGTACGCAATAGGTGGCTTTACTTCCAATACAAAGCTTAAGAAGATTGTTATACCCAAGAGCGTTCGTACGATTTCGGCGGCTTCGTTCTATAAATGTACGTCGATATCGTCGCTTACATTCGAAAAGCCTGCCGAAGGTGAAACGGCAAACGAGATATGGTTCGGTGTGTACTGCTTTGCGGAAATGACTTCGCTGACCTCATTCGAAGTGCCTGCCCGTACGGCAGCCGACGGATTGAGCGATAGATTCCTTAATAACACCAAGACTTCAAACAAACTTGCGTCCGTTACTTTCGAAGAAGGTTGCAGAGTAACCACGCTTCCCAAGTATTCGCTTTCGTTCAGTAAGATAACCACCATAACGCTTCCTAAGTCGATAACTAAGATTTCGGACGGTACGTTCTTCAAGTGTTTCGATCTTAAGACGATAATCGTAGACGGCGAAGCTCGTTTTGAGAACTTCGGCTTGTACGCATTTGGCTATTGCGGTTCTTTGAGTATCGAGACTGTAAACAATCTTATTGGCAGAGTAAGTTCCACAGGTAACTTTACCTTTGCATACAGCGCCGACATAGCAGGCGAGATAGTAATCCCGGAAGGCATTACCAAGATTACCCAAAGCATGTTCAGAGACATGAAGAAGATAACCAAGGTAACTTTGCCGTCGACGGTAACTTCTATCGAGAACTTTGCGTTTAACGGTTGTACCTCACTTAAAGAAATAGTAATACCGTCATCCGTAACGAAGCTCGGTCGTAATGTATTCGGCGGTTGTACTTCGCTCAAAAAGATTGTTCTTCCTTCGAGCATAACTACGGTAGACGGCGAAAAAGCGTTCGAAAACTGTACTTCGCTGACCGATGCGGATATAGCGTGCGTATCCATAGGCAAAAAAATGTTTGTCGGATGCAAAAGCCTCAAAAACGTTACTCTTCGTGAAGGTCTGTTGACTATCGGAACAAGCGCATTTGCAGGTTGTACATCTATAGAAAAATTGGAAATCCCGGCGTCTGTTTGCAACAAACCCTATGATGACAAAAATGCGCAGGTAAGAGGTATAGAGACCGAGGCGTTCGAAAACTGCTCGTCTCTTAAGACTCTCGTATTTGCCGAAGGCGGTACGGACGGACTTACGATAGGCGATAACGCATTCTCCGGCTGCTCGGCACTCGAAAACGTGTCGTTTACCGATAGATTGGTAAACGCAAGGGGCAAGAAGGTAGACGAAGTACCCACCGTATTGCCTGCGATAGGCGACAATGCGTTTGCAAACTGCTTCTCGCTTGCTTCGCTCGAAAATCTCGGCTTAGTAGAAGGTATAGGCGATTATGCGTTTGCAAACACTGCAATAACCACGGCATATATGCCTGCAACGCTAACGTATTTCGGCGCATCGCCGTATATGGGTTGCAAGCTTACCTCTATCGATCTCGAAGCAGGTAACAATAAGTTTGCGGTAAAAGACGGCGCGTTGTACGACAGAGAATTTACAAGACTTTATGCGTACCCGATTGCAAGAGAGGGCGCATTGGAAATACCGAGCACGGTAGAAGTTATAGCCGAAGGCGTATTCGCAGGTTCAAATATAAGCGGAAAACTCGTATTACCCCCGTCTATAACTTCGATAAGCGACAATTCGTTTAATAATTGCCGATTGCTCGAAGAAGTCGTTCTTCCGAGCGAAGTAACTTCGATAGGCGAAAGTGCATTTGAAGGCTGCGTAAGTCTGAGAAGCATAAATCTCACCGAAACCGAAGTAACTTCGATAGGAGCAAGCGCATTCTACGGATGCAGCAAACTCGATGCCGAGATACCGCTCAGCGTAACGGAGTTTGGCGAAAAGGCATTTATGGGTAGCGGAATTAAGAGTATTACTATAAGTGCCGAAGTGGAAGCAATACCCAACAGGGCGTTTAAGGAGTGCTATAGCCTTACCACCGTAAAATTCGAAGATGACGGATTGGTAGCGTTGTATATAGGTAATGAGGCGTTTATGCATTGTACGTCGCTCGTATCGGTAAACTTGCCGTACAGACTTAACGACAAGAGCGCCACTAAAGGAATTTATGCTATAGGAATAAGCGCATTCGAGGGTTGTACTTCGCTTAAAGATCTTGACTATATGCCGTCCGACCTTGCGCTCAGCTTCCGTACTTCGCATAACGTAACCATATCCAGGTATGCGTTTAGAGACTGCGTAAGCCTCGAAAGCGCTAACATTCATCCGCAAGTTACGGGCACGATAAGCGCAATAGTAAGTTCGAGAACCAACGGCGTTCAGCGCGGAGCGTTTGTAGGTTGCGAAAAACTTAAGACATTGACGTTTAATAAGTCGGCTAACGGCAGAGTGCTTGTAATAGCAGAGGATACGTTTACCGGCTGCACCGGCCTCGAAACCGTAATATTCCCCGATTCGCTTGCGTATATCGGCGAAAACGCATTTAGAGGAACCGGCATTAAGGGAACGATCAATATTTACTGCAGCGTAGCGGCTAACGCTTTTGCGGACTGCGTAAATCTCCAAACTCTCAACGTGTACGTTGACACCGTAAGTTTTAATACCGTATCGCTTTTCGAAGAGTCGTTTAGAGGCTGTACTTCGCTTACCACGGTAAACGTATCTCGTACTAACCTTAAGACTACAGTAGGACTTACCTTGGAAGACATGGCGTTCTACGGATGTACTTCTTTGGCTGAGTTTAATATAGACGACAAAGAAGAACTTAACGTTTCCGTAGCAAGTTACGGAACGATGGTATTCGGCAAGTGCGCAATGCTGCCCGAACATATTATCGGCAAAGAGTCCAAGGTAAACGGTTCGATAAGCGATGTCGTTGACGTAACTTACGAAGAAGGCAACGGCAACTTTGTAATCGAAAACGGCATAATGTACGACCTCTCCAAGACGGTAATAATGGGTATGCCCATCGACAAGATAAACGAACCGCTTCCCGCAACGGTAACCACTATAGGCGCAGGAGCGTTTGCAGGCTTGCAAATAGGCGAATACACCTTGCCGACGCAGATTATCGATATACAGGACTATGCGTTTGCAGGTTCGACGATAACCAAGTTTACGGTAACCGGCGCACTCAGGACTTTGGGTGAAGGAATCTTTAAGGATTGTACCTCGCTTAAAGAAGTTGTGCTTGGCGATGCGGTACTCTTCGAGAAACTTCCCGAGTACACCTTCGAAAATTGTGTTGCGCTTACTAAGATCAATCTTCCCGTAAAGGTAAACCTTATCGAAGACGCATGCTTCAAGAACTGCTCGTCGCTTTTGACGATAGGTGAAACGAGACGTCTCAGCACCATAGAACCGTATTCGTTCTACGGCTGCACCAGCCTTACGATCGACCTTAGCGAAACAGCGAAGATTTACGAAAAGGCATTCTACGGTACGTCGTTTACCTCGCTTAACCTTACGTTCTGTACCTATGTCGGCGAAGGCACATTCGAAAACTGCAGCTTGTTAAAAGAAGTAACTGTAGGCAAGCCTGATACGATAAGCATAGGCGCATTCAGAAACTGCGAGCAGCTTAAGACCGTAACGCTTGGCGGAAGCGGACTTAAGTTGATACAGGATGAAGCGTTTATGAACTGCCGTGCGCTCGAGAGCCTTACCGTTAACAATACGGTAGAAAGCCTCGGAAGACGTGCGTTTAAGGACTGCGTATCGCTTAAGACGATTAGTTCGGACAAATTCGCTTGCAGCGGAACTGTCGTAAACGAAGGCGATAACATACCGGAATCCGCATTCGAAAACTGCGCTTCGCTTACCGAATTTGTATTTAACGCAAACATCAAGGCGATAAGTCGAAACGCATTTAAGGGTTGTACTTCGCTTAAGAACTTGGTTGTACCCGGCGCAGTAGAATCCATAGCGGCAGGAGTATTTGACGGCTGGAGCGCAGGTCAGACCATAACCTTTAACCGCGGCGGCGAAGGCAGTAAGTTTGTCGGAAACTGGAATAGCGGCTGTAACGCTAAAATAGAATTTGCTTTATAATTAAAAAATAAAGTTCGTTCATAGATAATCTCGGCGGTAGTAACCGATGCCGCTGTGATTATTCCCCTTTGTTATGGGACTCGCTCGATGTATTTTCGAGCGAGTCCCTTTCGCATTCCGTTACAGTCGAAAATTGCCATGATATGGCGCAGTTATGTGTGTGACTATAAAAGTATCGTAAACGACTTTGCTTACGATACGGGCGACATAATGGCGTTAAATGCAATAATTATATGGGCGAAATCAATAGAGTGGTTATAGATAAACGCCATAAACGTTGTTGAAATCTAAATTAGCTAATTTTTTTAATGTTAAAAGAACCGTTAAAATTTTAAAGTATAATTTTAAATGCGTGGCAAAAACGATATTCAAGCAACCATTAGAGTGACAAATTGCACGGTGTGGCAAAGATACATTCAAAGCAACTGTTAAAATTATAATGGTGTTAATTTTAACGGCGTGGTAAGGGCGATTTTAAAGCAGTGTTTAGATTTTAGTAATAGATTGAACGGTATAAAATTATTCAAATAGTTATTGAAATTTTAATTGTGTTAATTTTAACGATAGTATAGAGGCGATTTTATAGTGGCGTTTAGATTTTAGTAAATGAATTGGGTGGCGCAATAGTATTCAAATAGCTATTGAAATTTTAACGGATAAAGTAAACGGTGTATCGGATAAGTGAAATGGTGGTTTGATTGATGTATTAAAAGAACCGTTAAAATTTTAACGGATAAATTTAACGGCGAGATAAGGGCGATATTTAAAGCGGCGTTTAGATTTTAGCTAATAGATTGAATGGCATAATTGTATTAAAAATAACCATTCAAATTTTAACGGATAAATTGAATGAATTTCAAACAAGAGGAAGAGGGACAGAGTGTTATTAAAATTGTTTATTCGAATTTTAATAAATAATTTTAATAAAAGTAAATAAAAATGCCTCCACGGTTATCCCGTGGAGGCAAAAATATCTATAAGCCATTGACTCATTATATTATGATGCCTTGACGCTACCGCTCCAAGTAACGTTAACGGCACCATTACCATTAGGCGTTATCGTAAATGTTCCATTTCCGACATGCTCACATATACAGGTGTCATTTGCCGCTGCATTTGTGAGAGTGGCTGTCCTTTCGCACTTTCCAATTCCAAAGACGCCACCATAAGAGCATTTCAAAGTATTAGTTGTCACTGTAATAGTAGTGCCTTGTAATACATAGAACATACTTTTGCCCTTTTCCGTAAATTCAGGGGCGTTTGAATTTTGCCAAGTTTTATTGTCTTTAGACCATTTTGCAAGTCCTAATGTAATATTTGTTATGGAAAACTTTTCACTATAACTGTGTCCTGTTCTACACGTCGCCGTGGCACTCATAGTAAGAGTTACATGTATAATTTTTCGGTAATAGAGTGTAACGGTTATCGTGTCTCCGTTTTGGAGTAGGGTTTCATTATTGGGATCATTACTTATATCTATGGTACTTCCGTTAGTTGTAACTCCTATAGCATACTTCTCTATATATTTATAGCCGTTACTGCTGTCGGATTTTTCGATTATATCGTCCCTTATCGTGCCTACCGCAACATGCATATCGCTGTATTTGCTGCCCGGCATAAAGTATTTTTGTGTAGACCTTATTTCATTATTAGAATTTCCCTCATCAAGGAATTGTACGACTGCGGTTACTTTTGTTTTAAATTCTACATAAATCGTGACTTCGCCGGCATTAGGAGCTCTAATAATAAATTTACCTGCTTCTTCGCCCTGAGTGACAGTGCAACCGTTAGTACCGCTACCTGCACTGTAACCTGCAAAATAGTATTGATAGTTATGGTTCTCTATTCCATAACTGGTATCGAGGTCGTTACCATTAACTGTTATTTTTACTGTGTAATTGTTATCAATGCCGTCCACAAATTGTTGCTGTGAAGCAGCAATGCTGATGGGGTTATTATTGGCATCGTTAACGGTAGCTACGTTTCCGTCGAGTCGCACAACATATTTTATGGTGACATCATACGTTGCTGCTATTGTCCAGTTGCCGTATACGGTTAGAGTCATAGGAGTAACGCTTTCGTTTCGCACAAAAGAATCGAGTACCGACGTATCGATTTTATCGGCTTTTTTGGTGCAACCGCTATCATAATACCAACCAACGAATGTGTAAGTTGACTCACCGACGGTTACGGACTCTAATCTTTGTAACGTTATTGCTTCGTCATCTGTAGTATACGAAGCAGGTAGGGGATTGGTAAATTCGGTAGGAACGTTGCCCGTCCACTCATACACAATTTGATAGGTATTAGGAGTCCAATGGGCGTAGAGGGTGATGTCGGAGGAAACGATACTGCCGACACTGATTTTGTTGCCGCCGTCTTTAGCCGTAAACCAACCGACAAATGTGTAGTAGTCGAGCGAAGGCGTTTCGAGATACGCCGAGCCGTCTTCGTTGGTTGCCGGTATGGTAAATTCACCGTTAGTCAATATTATGGTTTTTGACGAAATAAGAGTGCCGCCGCACGAATCAAAAGTAATTGTCTTGATATTGTCCGCTTTTACCCAAACAATATTACTGCCGACTTCTTGCGACTTATATGTCGTATTATTATCCAACTTTTGATTTTCTCCGTTTACCGTATTGCCGATAGCATCTGCAGAAAAGTTGCGAGTTGTAACATCTGCATTCAATGTTTTAGGAGTAACTGTATTTAACACAGTTATCTGGGTATTGTTTTGTGTGATTTTAACGGTTGCGTTTGAAGCATTTGCTGTAATTTTGCCTGATACTCTGCCGTTTATAGTTGCGGTTCCGTTTACTATTAATAAGGCGTCTGTTTGGTCAATACACAATCCCGGATAAAATGGTTTAGGATTTCCCTCAAAGTTTTCTGCCGAGTTACATTGGATAGTTGAGTACATTACAAGTTGTACGCCGCTTGCGGTTTCTAAGGTAGCTCCTTCTTCAACGGTTAGCTTTGCGCCGGGCATAAATTTATATGATGAATTGCTTAAGTTAAGTGTACCATTGCTGCGTACCGTTATATCCATATATGGTATAGGAAGTGGCGTGTCGGTACTGGTTTTCATGTTTACCGTAAAAATTGCTAGCTTAATTTTAATGCTAACTTGCCCATCAGCTACGTTTCCGTAAATGTCTATTACGTCTATTTGTCCGCAAATTTGATTCGAGCCAACTATTGTATCTAATGCTGTGTATTCTTCGTCTGATGATGTCCACGATGCGGCAGGCTTAGCCGATTTTTCGATATAACCGCTACTTAGCTTAAATAAAGCATTAGTGGCGGTACTTGTGCCAATTATATCTACTGTTCCATCAAACCATTTGTTGCCCGCTGTCAAAACCCAGTGAGTTTTGTAGATTGCTCCGCAATATACTCTTGTTTTGCAGCTGATATTATGTAAGGAATAACTGTTAATAGGGAAGTAAGCTTTTGCATTTTCATTAATTCCCCTTGAAATTGAACCACCTTTAAAGTCAAATATGCGGAACAAATCGGTTGCAGTTGCGCCTGATTCGAGGTTAACCGTTCCGCTGCCCTTAAGGTAGCCGTAAGCAAGTATGTTTGCGCCGTTTTTAACATTTATTGTGCCGTTATTCATCACGACACCTCGTGCAGAAACCTGACAGACGTTAGACGTACCTATGTGTCCAACCTCGGCTGTTATATTCATGGTGGAAGATATATTCAAGGTTATATCGTTAGGAATAATCAGCGCACTATATACTTTATCAGTACCGGCTGAGGTGCTCTCGGTGGAAGATGCGGTTACGCCGTCGGCATACGGCACAATTAGCGTTTTGCCGCTAAGGGTATAGTGGTTTATGCTTTCATTCGTGCTGCTGCAGTCCTTATAGTTTTTAAAATAGTTATCAATATCCTCTTGAGTGTATCCGGCAGTTAATTCTCCATAAGTTAGTTTCGTAAAGCTTGTTATTATGTAAGAAGCATTGCCGCTCGAGTTGCCGGCTAAGGTGATATTGCCGCTTGCACTTTCACTAAGCGCATCTTCGATAGTGTAGTAGGCGTTGCCGATTTTTGCGGTCTTGTACTTTACGATAATAGTATTGCCACCTACTGCAAAAGCGTAATTGTCGGAATTTAACTTAGCGGTTACTTTGTATGTAGAGCCTACTGTAAATGTGTTGCCTAATGTTACCTTGTAATAACCGTGTTCGCCGCTGATAGAAGTAATATTGCCCTGTGCATCTTTGGTTTCGGTATACGCTTTATTGTCATCGTTACTACTATCGTAAGTACGAGCGACTGCAGATGAGAATGAGGGCGCAGCATTTCCGGTCGGGATAGTTCCATTAGTTGAAGTAAGTTTGCCTCTTAACAAATCTTGGCTTAATGTAGTACTACCACCATAATCTATTTCTATAATTCCGCTGAATTTTAAGTATAGTTTGTTTATCTTAAAGGTGCCGTTAGTGGGAGTTATATCGTAGTTATCTACGGAGTAGCCGCTCTTTGGTTCGGCAGAAGGAGTAAGCGTATAAGTACCGGCGTTTACTCCGGTTTCTTTGGTTACCGAGAATAAAAGTTCGTTACTTACAAAAGAGGGGGCTGAAGCTCCGTTATCTGTAAGGGTAACGGTCGTATCGGTATTTATGGTAGGTTCTGTGCCGTTGTAGGTAGCTGACTGATTGTCATTAGTTACCTTTACGGTGATTTTTAATTTGTTTATCTTAAAGGTGCCGTTAGTGAAAGTTATATCGTAGTTATCTACGGAGTAGCCGCTCTTTGGTTCGGCAGAAGGAGTAAGCGTATAATTATCGGCATTTACTCCGGTTTCTTTGGTTACCGAGAATAAAAGTTCGTTACTTACAAAAGAGGGGGCTGAAGCTCCGTTATCATCTGTAAGGGTAACGGTCGTGTCGGTATTTATGGTAGGTTCTGTGCCGTTGTAGGTAGCCGACTGATTGGCATTAGTTACCTTTACGGTGATTTTTAATTTGCTTATAGTCCATTCTACAGTCTTGTCGGCGGTCGTATCGTCATCCCAAACGCAGTTTGTTTTATCTTTAAGCGTAACCGTAACCGAATAGGTCCCGGCATTTGTAGCGGAAGCAGTACCGCTAACGGTGTAATAGTCGCCGTAGTTAGCTTGCTTATGCGTAATGCCGTCTTGGTTGCTTGCGTTGTACACAAGTCCCGTATTTCCAACAGGAGCGGCTACCTTAGTGACAGTGCCGTCGTTTTCTTTTACGGTTAGCGTAGCGGGGGTAACGGTAATATTGTAGTTACCCGCTTTATCTCCGCTAAAGACAGCATTAACGGTATATTCGCCTTTTTCAAGGGTGGTGGAATCGGTCAATGGCGTTGCGACTGTCGTTTCGTTGTTAACGGCGGTATAAGTAACGGTGAGAGTGTCGCCGTTTACCAAGCCGCTAAACGCAACGCTCGGTTTTGCTACCGACAGAACATGATCGGTAACATAAATCGAATCGGACAAAAGCGAAATCGTCGCAGTAATCTGCTTTTTGCTTACCGTAAGCGTTCCGCTTTCGAAGGTAATCGCATAGTTGCCGCTCGTAAGACCGCTCGGAGTAATCGAGTAAGTTCTTACATTTTCGTATTTAACGTAATCGCATTCAAGAACAAGCGAACCGCCGAGAACGCTTTCGTTTTCGTTATTTACAAATCCGCTGTATGATACGGAGAAAGTCGGTTTATCGTCGCCGTAGGTAATATTTTCGCTATTGGCTGTAACGGTCAAAGCCGCCTTGTTTATCGTAAAGGTGCCGGGAGTGGGAGTTATATCATAGTTATCTACGGAGTAGCCGCTATTTGCGGTGGCAGAAGGAGTAAGCGCATAAGTACCGGCGTTTACTCCGGTTTCTTTGGTTACCGAGAAGGAAAGTTCGTTACTTACAAAAGAGGGTGCAGAAGCTACGCTACCGGTAAGAGTAACGGTTGTTTCGGTATTTATGGTAGGTTCTGCGCCGTTGTAGGTAGCCGACTGATTGGCATTAGTTACCTTTACGGTGATTTTTAATTCGCTTATAGTCCATTCATAAGTCTTGTCGTCGGTCGTATTGTTGTCTGCCCAAACGTAGTTAGTCTTATCTACAAGCGAAGCGGTCAGAGCGTATTTGCCGGCGTTTTTCACGTCGTTAGCATTTATGTAGGTTCCGTCCTTAGTTATAGCAGTTACTGCGCTTACGGTAGCGCCGCTAACGTCGATATACGTAGCCGTGGGAGCATGAACCTCTCCGTCATAGGTAATGTTGCTTACGTTAGAAGTAGTCAGGGATACGGGCTTCGGAATAATTTGGTAATTGTGAGAAGTCGAAGTTTCGGTCGTCAAAGTCGGCTCGCCGAAAACGTAATTAAGATAAGTTTCGCCGCTTACGCTCAAGGTAAGAGTATAAGAGCCGACGTTTATAGGCTCTACTACGGCTGCGTCTTGAGTGACTTTTGCGTTTACTCCCATGCCGTCGTTGCCTATTAAGCCTGCGAGCGTAAAGGTAGGCTGTTGCGCTTTGCCGTTATAAACGGGGTCGGGGTCGTAATTTACCCTCAGTTTCGCCGCATTTATTGTAAGCGTGTTAGTCGCTTCCGTAGCCAGATATACGTCGGTAGAACGTTTGCCGCCGAGGTAAACGTCTGCCGAGAACAGATAAATTCCGGCATTTTTTGCGACTTTGGCTGTAGACGGTATCGCCGCCGTATAGTCGTCGTTCGAGCGAGCGTATACGCCGAGCGTCAGCGGAGCGGAACCGCCGTTTATAGCGTCTATCAAGGACTTAACGGCAGATTTTACCGATTCGTCATTGCCGTATTTTGCGTAATATCTGATCGATACCGTCGTTTCGTCGATTGAGGCGGTCAAACCGTGTTCGCTTCCGTCATAAACGACGGTTTTGCCGTTCGTTGCTTCATCGTCGTAATACCACTTTATGTCGTCGGCGTTAAGTTCAACGGGGGCGATTCGGAATCTTAGCGAAGTTGCGTTAGACAGGGCGTAGTTGCCCGCTTCGGCACCGCTGAGACTTGCCGTAACGGTGTACCAAAAGTTTTCGTTGTCGGCTTCGGAGTGGTTAGCCGCAGACTTTACGTTATCGCTAAGGACGATATTAAGTCCGTTTTTTACGCTGCCGACGCTGATATCCGAATAGCCGCTTACCGAGTGGCTCGAACCGCCCAAAGTAAGCGAAGTTACCTTTACGCCTTGATTAAGCGGCTTGCCGCTTTCGTCCACGCCGTATATAAACGTGCCGTCGCCGCCTTCTATGCTATCGTCAGCCATAGTCGCCGCACTCTGCGCCGACGAAGCGTTTTCGACGATAAAACTTCCGCCAAGCGGCGCAGCTTCGGTTATGGTCGCCGTGGCGGGTGCAATCGTGTAGATTACTATGTAACTGCCGTATTTACTGCGAGTAGCGGACGAACCGACTACGGTAACTTCCTCGAGCGAGGTAATGCGAACCGCATACACGCCGGCATAGGACGGAACGCCCGGTATCCAAGTGTAATTACTTTGATTTTTCAAAATTTCCGCCGAAGTTTTGATATTTTCGGGAGAAATTCTTGCGCCTGCGCTAAAGCCGGTGAGCAAAACGTATTCGTATCTGAAATCGTTAAAATACGCCTGAGTCAAATCGCCGCCATAATTGAAATCGGCAAATTGGAGCGGGAGCAGAGCTTTGTCATATCCGTCGAATTTTTTGATCGGAGTTTTGCTTACGATAGGGAAGTGAAATTCGCCGTCGTACGTTGCGCTTGCAGAACCTAAGTCGCCGTTCAAAGCCTTGCCGAATTGGTCGGAGGACTCGTCGGCGAGGTAATACCTCAGTAAGTTTGTAGAGTCGTACGAGCAAATGCCGCTTGTCGGAACGTCCGACCTCGATACTATTATCCAATATCCGGCTGCCGCACCTATCAAAAACGCCGTCGCAAGCAAAAACAAAGCCGCCGTAAGAGCGTACTTGAATATTTTTGCTGTCAGCGAATTTTTTTCGGAGCTGCGGGCAGCATCGCATCTGCGTGCGAAAGAGCCGTTCGGTGCAGGCGAATCGTATTTGTCGCATATTGCTGCGAAATGGGACGAAAGAATTTTCACTACGCTTCGCCTCCTTCGCTGAGCCTTACGGTAGCGTCCATTACAAAAGCTCCGCCGCCGAGCAGATAATTGTATAATTTTGCGTACGTTTCGCCGCCCGAGGCGTAGTCAAGTTTTACGGTTATGGTAAGAAGAATGTCGTCGGTTTGGTTTATGCCGAGATTTGCGAAGTTATCGCTGTCGATTCCTGCCGAAGCAACCGTTTTGACGCTGCTTTCGCCGCTCGCCGAATAAGTAACGCTCGGCGTAACCGTTTTGTCGCCGTAAGAAACGACAAACGTTATTCTGCCGTCCATAAAAGCAAGGTCGCTTGCGGAAACGTTGTCACCGTGCGGATAAAAAGCAACGTCCAATCTGTATGCGCCTTGCAAAAAGCCTTGGATATAGCCACCCTTAAGAGTAATGTTTTTGGCGATTTTGCCGACAGAGCTGATAGTATAGTCGTCAGTGTAAAAACCTACGGCGTTGTACGCAAATCCGCTTGCGCCGTCGCTAAACGTAACATAGTCCGAACTGTCTGTTACCGAATATACGGCAAATTCGCTGCCGTACGCCACCGTGGTTATGCCGGGAGTACGAATTACCCACGTCGAAAACCCCACGCATATTACGGCGGCTATTGCCAAAGCGGCGCATAGGGCGGAGTTGCGAAGCGTGCAGATTTTGTCGAAAAATTTATTTAATTTTTTGCGAAGAGAGATTTTCATGATTTTCGGTCCCGTATAATCTTCCTGTCGTAATTTAGCTTTGCAGACTTATGCCGCAGTAATCGCACTTGACGTTGCGCCGCAGCCCGTTTTATGCGATGGGTAGAAAGTTCGTACAAATCCTACGGCATAAGATAGGGAGGCGCAGCTGTTTTGCCGGCAAAAATTCAAAAAAGACGGCGTATTGAAGTGCACCCCAGAAGTTGGACAGAAATGTAAAACTTTTGGGGTTCACATCATATCCGCACAGCTCTTTTTTTCGACCGAGTTTTTACCCCGGCGCAGGTTACAAAATGTGTACAAATTGTGTAGTATGTATATGCGATTCTCGTGTGCGCAGGCGCATGCGATTAGTTTTGTACTATTTTGCATATGTATAATAACATTAAAAAAGTAATGCAGTCAAGGAAAATTCGACTTTTTGAGCCTTTTATCGATACTTATAAATTAAAATAGGACTTTTTTGGTCGGGGGGGGGGGTAGCCGAAATTAAATAATGTATAATACTGTAAAGTTTTTTCAATAATGTTAAGAAATTTGTTAAAAAATGCTTGCTTTTTTAGTTATGTCGTGTTAAAGTGATATTGTAAATTGACAGATGGGGAGAATTTTTTTTGCTTTACGTGACGAATTATGACGATTTGCGTTGTAAAAAGTCGATACGTTTTTGTGTTGCTTGACATTTTGCCGTTGTCAAAACAGTATGTTTTATTAGGAGAATTATATTTATGAAAAAGAAGTTTAGTTTGACGCTAATCAGCATTCTTTCGGTCGTAGTTCTCGTCGGCGTGGGTTTCGCCGCATGGATAATTACTACGCCGAACGTGCAAGAGAAGCAGACCGGCACGATTACCGCATCCGGCGTAACGGACGCAAGATACAAGCTCACGGCGGCGATTACCAACGGAAGTATTGTCTTCGGTAAGCCGAGCGATTACGATGCTAACAGTGCTGGCAGCAGCGACTGGTTTAAGCCCGGTAGCGATGTGGGGGACGAAAATCTTAGCGCTACTCTTACACTTACTCTGACTAAGCCAGACGATACTGCGTTGGATGAAGAGGTTTTTAATGCTCATCTTCCCGACACGTTTACGTTTACTATGAATGCAACGAAAGCAGATGCGGTAGATAACACCGGTTTCGGTAATGAGGTTACGGCAGGCAGAATTAAATATCCGACCATAAGTTATACTGCGAACGGAGAAACAAACGCTACGAAAAAAGATGTAGCATTCGGCACTCCTATCGAAATAGCAAAGAGTGCATTTGCAAAAGGCACTGACGGTAAGTATACACTTACGATAACCATTACGTTCGCATGGGGCAATGACGGAAACCCGTACACTTACTTCCATGGAAAAGAGCAGACTCCCGAGCTTGTAACTAAGGCACTCGGATATAATGATATGAAGACTAATCTTGAGGGTGTCGGCTACGAAGTAAAGATAGCTGCCAAGGCAAACGCACAGCAAACGGTATAAGCGTTTGTGTTATTAAAAAGATGTAACGTTACGTCGAAAACGTGACGAAAGCAATCTTATTTACGTATAATGTTTGTGGTGACAAAAGTACACGATAAGACGTACATACACGATACGAAAAGCATAGAAACATCGTGTCCAAACAATATTAAGATGAGGAGAAAAAAGTTATGAAAAAAGTTACCAGACACGCTTTTTCTAAAAAAGCAATTATGATAACCGCAAGTTTGTTTGTAACGCTCGCCCTTATTACTACCGGTTTTGCCGCTTGGCTCATAAGCAGCGGCACATCCGGCGAAGGCACGGGTAATATTACCACTGCGACTATAGACGACGCTCGTCTCGGTCTTACGGTAGCAATGGCAGAGGGTAAAGACTTCGTTTGCTTCGGTCCTCAGGCGGACGACAAAGTTCCCCATATAATGTACGATCCTCCGAAAGAGGGCGAAAAAGAAGATAAAGAAGTTCTTACCGCAACCGTAACCGGTACGATAAATAATTATGACAGACTTAAAGAGTTTAATATAACGATAAAGATCAGCGACAAAGCTCTAACGGCGGCAGGCTATACTTGGACCGAAACAGGCGAAGGCAGCTTGAAGAGCAGAACGTATACTTATAGTGCCGGCAACGCTTGCATATCTTTGCCGGAATACGCCGTAGATACGGATGGCAGATTTTTACCGCTTCCTTCCGATAAGTCTAAGACAACTGCGCCGAAAACTATTTCGGCGGGGGATAGTATGTTTACAGACGGCGCAACCGAAAACGAAAAGAAGTTTACTTTTGACGTTACGTTTGGTTGGGGCGAAAAGTTCAAAGGATGCAACCCCGGTAAATATCTTGACAGAGAACTACCCGATCATTTGCCAGATAAGACTTATACCGTGGACGAAAAAATGGAAATTATGACCGAGTTGCGTAGCCTTTTCGAGGATGGATCGGGAAATGTTGACGCCGCTAACCTTAAGTTCGTGGTAACGGTTGAGGCTGTTTCGTTGTAACGGTTGAGGCTGTTTCTAAATGATAGTCTTAACTAAAATTTTTCAATAAATATTCGGTAGGACGGAGAGACCGACAAAAAGTTTCTTCGTCCTTTTGGTATTTAATACAGCAGCCGTTTACAGCCGTTTTTTCGGCGCATTACGACTAACGTGCGGCAGAAAGTATTTTTGCAAACCCTAAGCAAATCGAACGCAGCCGCAAAGCATGACGTTTTTTGCAGGACTTGCAGACATTTTTATTTTTGTCGCCAGGGTGTAAAGACGTTTCCGTCATAGCAATCAACAAATCTTAAAGTAAACATGCGCATTTTAAGCGGTTTTCGGTAAAGCCGATTAGTGCGTAGCGCAGAGGCGCAAAAGGCGAAATTTCGATAGTGTCTCAGAGGCTTGTAAATTGTTCCGAGCGACAATAAATATGCTGTTTTTGTAACTCAGTTCAATCGATATTTAAGTAAGAGAGATTTTTGCTTTTTTTTAGATGTAACGTAATATGGACAAACTCGATCTGATAGCGCTTATAATAACGATTTTAGCCGTAACTTGTTTTTCGGTGGTTTTTACGCTACTTTTCGGAGCGTACACCAAGATTACGGTCGAGCAGTATAACGCAGGTAGGTTCGACGTAGACATTATAGACGAATTTGCCAAAGCGGATTCGGAAAAGAAAATTCGTCGCAAGCAGATTATTTCTTCGATAAAGCGGGTTGTCGGTTCGGTAGTTTTTGCGATAATCGCCATCTTTTTGATTATCGGCATAGTTAACCGAATCAGCGGCAACGCTACGGCTATAGGCAACAAAATGCTTATGGTTGTCGCATCGGGTTCGATGGAGAAAAAACACGAGGACAATAAGTACCTTGAAGAGAATAATCTCAACGATCAGTTTCCTACATACAGCGTTATTGTTTTGCAAAAGGTAAAAAATGCCGACGAGCTGAAAAAGTACGACGTTATTGCTTATCGTAACAAAGAGGGCAAAATTATTATTCACCGTATCGTAAGCGTCAATCCGGACGGAACTTACACGATTAAGGGCGACGCAAACAACGGCGTGGACGAAATGCGCCCGTCTTTCGATAACGTAGTCGGTAAGTATAGCGGCAAATATCTCCCGACGGTAGGTTTGTTTATATTGTTTTTTCAGTCGTATTCGGGTATTGCTACCGTTCTTGCCGTTATATACTGCATGATAATGTTCGATAACCGCATAGGCGTTATAAGCGAAGTTCGTCAAAAACGTAAGGACATGCTTATAGAGCTGCTTTCCGCCGATGCCGAAGAGATAAGCGACAACGTAGACGTAAGGACGGAATATTTCGAAAAACTCTACCTGGACAAATTCATTTATCATTTCGACGACAACGGTTTTATCTCAAAAGAAGTCGCCGACGAAATTGTCAAATATAATCCGCCGCCGTCCGAACATGCGGATAACGAAACCGAGTAAAATAAGGTTGCGTTACGGCGTAAGAACGCTTGATTAGGATAATTAAAAAAGGAACCTTTTAAAGTTCTTTCTTACTTTTCTTGCAAGAAGAGTAACAGAGTAAAAAAACATCTCAGAGGTGGAAACATGATAAAAACATTATTCACGAGAAAGACGCTGATTACCATTGGCCTTGCCTGCGTATATTCTTTGTTGCTTGTGTTTGTGTGCGCTTGCATAGACGGCGCTCACTCGATTTTTCCGGCAAAGAATATTATCAATATAATAGCGCAGGGTATGAATTTCGAACCGATAAAAGGACATATGTCCGGATTCATCATGGTGATGATGGTTGCCGTGTTTACGCTTATTGCGGTAACCGGAATATGTTTTTTGCGTCGTATCGCCATATTTAAGAAAAAAAGCCCGAAAAGTCTCAAAATGATAGGTTGGTATGTATTGGACTTTGCGGGATTTGAATTAGCGGGCATCGGCATAGGACTTTTGTTTCAAAGTCCCTTTACCGGCGAGAACCTTTCGGCTGTAATGAAGTACCTCGGTCAGTGCGTCCTTCTTACCACCGTCATATACTTAGTAGCCTTTGTAGCGATAGGCGCTCTTTTGATGCTTATCGTCAACTTTGTCTTTGTAGACAAGCCGTTCAGATTCTTCGGTACGGCAGACGAGCCGGTCTTCGAGGACGAAGGCATGGACAATTACGACGTTGCAGGCAGTTTTGACGTAAATGCGTCGAGTAGCGGAGCGGTAGGCGC